>ERZ809296.145-NODE-145-length-125989-cov-32.825099_pt1 | contig 125989 bp, 111 predicted proteins | sample MGYA00520511_ERZ809296 | MGnify/ENA primary metagenome ERZ809296 (study PRJEB31576, sample SAMEA3212662) | Homo sapiens | biome: human-gut; feature: human gut; material: fecal | place: Sweden | collected 2012 ... | reverse complement strand
GCCGCGCGGAACTCCTCCACGGAGGCGTAGCGCTGGGCCGGATCGTCGGCGCAGGCGCGCATGACGACGTTCTTCAGCGCCTGACTGCCGTGCAGTGGTTCGGGCAGCGGGTCGCCGCGCAGGCGCTGCTCGCGCGCGATGGCGAGGTCCGACGCCTCCACCGCCGTCGGCGGCAGCGGCACGAACGGGATGCGTCGCTCGTTGAGCGCCCAGTAGAGCACCATGCCCACGGAGTAGAGGTCGCTCGCGGGCGAGACCTCCGCGCCGCACAGCACCTCGGGCGCCATGAAATCATTCGTGTTGTCCACGGCGGAAAACTGCGCCATGCCGAAGTCGCCGAGCTTATACGTGACCTGCTCGTCGAAGTTGCCGCCGCCGACAAAGACGTTGCGCGGCTTGATGTCGCCGTGCACGATGCCGCGGCGATGGCAGGCCTCCAGCGCGCTGCACAGTCCGGCGCCGAGCCGGATGATGTCCGCCTCGCCGTGCGGGTGGTTGCGCAGGTAGTCCGGCAGGGACGGCAGCAGCTCCGTGCGCACATAAATGTCCCAGCCGCGGCCGTCCGCGTGCGCGCGGATGACGTGATCCTCGCACCGCAGCAGGTTCGGCTCGTCGCTGATGGCGTCGACCGCCATGAGCTGCCGCGCGATCGTCTCCACCTGACGGTGGAGCAAGGCGGCCACTTCCTCCGGCGTGCGGCCCTCGGCGACGAGGGCGTCAAAGTCCTCCGGCGAGGCGGGGATCGACAGCACCTTCAGTGCCGCGTGATCCACCATGCCGAAGCCGTCGTCGCGCGCGATCTCGTACACCGTCCCGTAGGAGTCGCTGCCGAGCGTGCGCACGGGTTTCCAGTTTTGATAGTCCAGATTGCGGAATCGTTCTTCCATGTGCGATCTGCACCGCCTTCCATATCAGGGTGAAAATCTTGTTATCAAACCAATCTACATTATACTGAATCCGCCGTCGATCTGCAAGAGGCGCGTGCAGGGAAAATGACCGCATTTTCTCTCCGGGCGGAAAAATGCCGGAATTATGTGCCTTTTTCTACCCAAACGCCGGATATCTATGCCAATTTCGGAAAGTGAATCTTGACTTTTGTTTAAGATTTGACTATGATAAAGCAAGGAGACTAGGGACACAGTTGGTTCCGCCACAAACTGAAAGGGGATTTTTCACGATGATTGACGCGATTGTTTATTCTTCGCTCTCCGGTTCCTGTGAGGAGTACGCCCACCGCATGTCGGCAGCGCTGCACGTTCCGTTCTTTACGGAGCAGTCGCACATCTGCCCGACCGGCCGCAAGGTGGTCTACATCGGCTGGCTGCTGGCCGGCAAGGTTGTTGGCCTGAACAAGGCCAAGGAGCGCTATAATGTGGTCGGCGTGGTTTCGGTCGGCATGGGTGCTCCGGCTGCCAACGCGGAGGAAGTCTGCCGCAAGAAGAACGGCCTCGGCGCCGACATTGCGGTGTTCCCGCTGCAGGGCCGCTTTGACCTGAAGCGTCTGCCGCTGCCGTACCGCCTGATTATGAAGGTGAAGATCAAGGACATTGCCAAGCGCCTGAACGCGAAGGCTGCCAAGACCACGCTCACGCCCGCCGAGCAGGCCTGCCTGACCATGGCGACCGTCGGCCGCGGCGAGCCCGCCACCTGGGACGGCATCAAAGCCGCCATCGACTGGGTCGAGGCCAACAGCTTCCACTCCAAGTTCCCGGAGCCGAAGGTCTGCTGAGCACCATATCCTAACCCTATGCGTTCCGCCGGACGGGAATGTCCGGCGGAACTTTTTTGCGCGCAGAAAGCCGCTGCCCGTCCGGGCAGCGGCTTTTCTTATTTTTTCTTCTTTTTGTTTTTCTGCCCGGCGAGCGCCGCGTCGGACGGGCCGGTCTCGGTCTTGCTCTCGCCGCCGCCGACGTGGTCGACGATCAGGATCACGGCGCCGAGCAGCGCCGGCACGAGATAGCCGATGAACATCGCGGCGCTGCTGGTCATGTCGCCGCGGATGATGCCCACGACCAGGCTGATGACGCCGAGGATGACGAGAAAAATACCCATGAACTTTGTTCTGGACATGGTGAAAACTCCTTCTCCGGTTGAATTTCAGGGGGCGCGTTACAGCGCGCAGTACTGCATGAGGATGGTCGCTACTTCGGCGCGGCTGGCGTTGCCCTGCGGCGCCAGATAGAGCCGGCCGCCGTTTTCGCGGCCGCCGATGATCTTCTGCGCGACGGCCCACTTCATGTCGTCCACGGCCCAGCCGGACACGCTCGCGCTGTCGGCAAAGCCGGTCAGCTCTGCGGCGGCCTTGGCCTTGTCGGGCGCAAACTTTGCAGTGTAGCGGCTGAAAATGGCCACGATCTGCTCGCGTGTGATGTTGCTCAGCGGTTCAAACGTGGTGTCGGACGTGCCGGCAACGATGTCATTCTGGTAGGCCCAGAGCACGGCGTCGGAGTACCACGTGCCGGCCGCCACGTCCGTGAACGGCGTCTTGCCGCTGACACTCGGACTGCCGGCCAGACGGTAGAGCACAGCGACGAGCATGGCGCGCGTCATGGGCGTGTTCGGGCTGAACGTGGCGTCGGCCGTGCCGACCATGAGCTCTCTGCTGGAGGCGTAGAGCACGGCGTCATAGAACCACGCGCCGGCCGTCACATCCGTGAACGGGGACTTGGGCAGCTTGCTCATATCGAGCGTGAACTCGACCGTGAGCGCCACGGCGCTGCTGCCGGTGGCGTAGGTGTAGCTCGGCTTTTCGACGGCGGCACTGTAGCGTGCGATGCCGGTTTTCTTGTCGTAGCTGCCGCCCTTGACGGCGGTGATGCTGCCGATGTTGTCCTTGCCGACGATCTGGCTGAGGTCAAACAGGCCCACGCCGTTTTCCGTGCCGGTGAGCGCGTAGCTGCCGGGCAGCTTCTGCACGTGGCCGGTGTCGGTCTCGGCGTCCTTGATGGGCAGGCCGGTCAGGTCGAGCGTGGCGAGCTGGTTGCCGCCGCAGTAGATCTCGCTCAGGTGGGTGTTTTTCGACACGTCGAGCGCGGTGAGCTTGTTGTTCTCGCAGTTGAGCGCCACGAGCTCCGTAAAGTGCTCGATGCCGGTCAGGTCGGCGATGCCGCGGTTGCTGCAGTTGAGCTCGCTCACGTGGCGCAGCTCGAGCGTCGAGAGCTGGCCGTCACCGTTGACGTCGGCCGTTTTGGCCAGCAGGGTGCGGAAGGCCGCGTCCGGGAACGCCTTTTCATTGAGCGCGACGCCGCTGGCCAGGCCCTGCATCTCAAAGTACACGGTCATGGCCGGCAGACCCTTGCGCCCGGTGTCGTAGCTGTAGGAGAAATAGTCCGGCGTCTTGGCGTACACGGCGGCGCCGGTCTGTTTGTCGTAGTTCGCGTCCGGCACGCGTGTGACGCTGCCGAGGTGATCCTTGCCGACGATGGCGTCGAGGTACACGGTGCACTTGCCGTCACCCGTGACCGCGCCGGTCTGCTCCGGCAGGTACTGCGGGCTGAGGATCGGGTTTTCGGCCTTGCCGTCGCCCTGCGCGGTGGCATTGAGCGCGGTGCAACCGCTCAGGTCGAGCGCGGCGAGCGCATTGTCGCTGCAATCGAGCGACTCGAGCGCGGTGCAGCCCGTGAGGTCGAGCTTCGTCAGGCTGTTGAGGCTGCACGTGAGCACCTTGAGTGCCTTGTGCCCGCTCAGGTCGAGCGCGGTCAGGCGGTTGGCGCTGCACTCGAGCGTGGTCAGCTTTTCGGCGGCGGGCACGTTGAGCGCGGTGAGCGCATTGTACGAGCACGCGACGGATCTGAGCGCGGTGCAGCCCGTGAGGTCAAGCGTCGTGAGCGCGCAGCTCGAGGCGTCAAGCGTCGTGAGCGCGGTGCAGCCGGCGAGCTTCAGGCTCTGCAGCTTGTTGCAGCCGGACACGTCGAGCTTTTCGAGCCTGGTCATGCCGCTCAGGTCGAGCGTTGTGATCTGGTTGCTGCACGCGATCAGCTCGTGCAGGTTCGTGAAGTGCTCGATGCCGGTCATGTCGGCGACCTTTGTGATCTTCATTTCAAACAGGTCGATGCACTGCACGGCCTCGCACTCGGCCGCCGAGAGCTTGTTGTCCTTGTTCGTGTCGCAGTAATCGGTCACGTACGTGCGCAGCGCCGGATCCGGGAAGTGCTCGGCATCGACCGGGATCTCGCCCGCGGCCATGGCCGGCACGCCCAGCGCCAGCAGCATCACGGCCGCCAGCAGCAGGCAGAATGCCTTCTTGAGATGTTTCATCGCGGTTCCTCCTGTAATAATTCCAAAAAACGTGGTATTTGTCATTGCCTTCATTGTATCAGGTCCGCCGCCCCGGGTCAATCTCCAGTTGCGGCGCAGTCGTTTCCCGCGCGCCGCGCGTGCACGGCGTGCTCGGCTACGAGCAGCATGGCGGCCATGCCCAGATAGCCGTAGACCGGGTAGACGGTGCCGATCAGGTCGCCGAAGCCGAAGAGGCTTCCGGCGAAGGCTGCGGCCGTGAGCACGAGCAGCAGGGCCGTGCGGTGCCCGGCCAGCCATGCGGACTTCTGCCCGGCGTAGGTCAGCACGGCCACGAGCGAGGACACGCTCGTGCCGAACATGCCGAGAAACAGCAGCACGGCGTACACGACGCCGGCCGCGCCCAGCCGGCAGGCGAGGTCGAGCATGGGCAGCGGAGCCGCAGTGCTCTCCGGGCTCGTGGCCAGCGCGGCAAGCACGCCGAGCGCGACCGCCAGCAGCAGTACGCAGCCGAGCACGGTGCCCCAGACGGCGGTGCCGGGTTTCTTCAGGTGGCGCGTCAGCGGGGCGAGGATGCCCACGGTGGCGAAGAAATTGTAGGCCGCATAGTTCACGGCGCTCGTGGCCCAGCTGCCGAGCATGGGGTTCGTGTCCCCGGCGGCGAAGGCCGCGGCGGTCAGCCCCGCGCGGTGCAGCCGGATGCCTGCGATGACGAGCGCGGCCACGATCATGCATGGCACGGCGACCGTGAACACCGACACCATGCCGCCGAGACCGAAATAAGCCGCCGCCGCGATGAGCACGCACGCGATGGCCGCGCCCAGCCACACCGGCAGGCCGAGCATCTGCTCGCCGAGCGCGCCGATGCCGGCGGCCATGATGCACACGACGCCGAACAGCAGCGCCGCCGTCAGCACGCCGACGGCCGTGCGCAGCCACGGGATGTCCGCGCGCACGATCAGTGCGTCCATCGCCTCGATGCCGGTGCGTGCGCTCAGCCGCAGGAGCAGCACGCCGGTGCCGCCGAGCAGTACGATCGCGAGCACGAGCCCCAACAGCCCCCGCGCGCCGAACGCGCCGAAATACTGCCACAGCTCCTGCCCGGACACGTACCCCGCGCCGAGAAAGCACCCGGCAAACGTCAGCGCCAGCCGCAGCGTGCCGATCTTTTGCTGCATGATGATCTCCTCCCGCCCAAACTGTCAAGATAGCAAGCAGTATACCATATCCCGCGCAGGAAGCCAAGATGACCGCGCGGCAAATTGACAAATTGTGACCTGCGGCCTATAATGGCACAGATCCGTTTGGAAATATGGAGGGAATCAACTTATGAACCAACCCTGTTTGGTCATCATGGCCGCCGGCATGGGCAGCCGCTTCGGGGGCCCGAAGCAGACGACGCCCGTGGACGAGTACGGCCATTTTCTGCTGCACTATTCGCTCTTTGACGCTTACCGTGCGGGCTTCCGCAAGGTCGTGTTCGTCGTGAAGGAGGACACGGCCGGGGAGTTTCGCGAGAGCGTCGGCCCGGCCGTGGCCGCGGCGTTCGACGTGCGCTATGCCTATCAGAAGCTCGACACGCTCCCGGCGGGCTACACCGTGCCCGACGGCCGCACGAAGCCGTGGGGCACCGCCCACGCCGTGCTGTGCGCCGCGCCCGAGATCGACGGGCCGTTTGCCGTCATCAATTCTGATGACTATTACGGCATCGAGGCCTACCGCCTGCTGTATGATTTTCTCGCCGTGCCGCGCCCCGAGCGGTCGTATGCCATGGTGGGCTTCCGCCTGCGCAACACCGTCACGGCCAACGGCAGCGTGTCGCGCGGCGTCTGCACGGAGCGCGACGGTATGCTTGAGAGCATCACGGAGCGCACGCACATCGAGCAGCGCGGCGCGGACGCCGCCTATACCGAGGACGGCGCGCACTTCATCGACCTGCCGGGCGATACGACGGTGTCCATGAACTTCTGGGGCTTCTCGCCGCTGTACCTGCGCGAGCTCGAGCGCCGATTCCCGGCGTTTCTGGATGAGAATCTGCCGCGCAATCCGCTCAAGTGCGAGTATTTTGTCCCGTCGGTCGTGGACGCGCAGCTGCGCGCCGGCACGGCGGACGTCACCATGCTGCACACGGACGACGCCTGGCACGGCGTGACGTATCACGACGACCTGCCGGATGTGGTCGCGGCGCTGCGCGCGCTGCGCGCTGCGGGCAAGTACCCGGACAACATCTGGTGAGCAAAACGAGCACCGCCCGCGGGGGACTTTCCCGCGGGCATGTTTTTTGGTATACTGTTTTTATTCTTGCAAATACACGAGGTGCTTATGAAGCAACTGGTTTTGGGAATTCTGGCGCACGTGGACGCCGGGAAAACGACGCTGTCCGAGGCGCTGCTCTACCGCACGGGCGCCATCCGCGACCTCGGGCGCGTGGACCACAAAAACGCGCACCTGGACACGCACGCGCTCGAGCGTGCGCGCGGCATCACGATCTTCTCGCGGCAGGCGCGCCTGACGCTGGGCGACACGGCAGTCACGCTGCTCGACACGCCGGGCCACGTGGACTTTTCCGCCGAGATGGAGCGCACGCTGCAGGTACTTGATTACGCCGTGCTCGTCATCAGCGGCACGGACGGCGTGCAGGCGCACACGGAAACGCTCTGGCAGCTGCTGCGGCGCTACCGGGTGCCGGTGTTCGTGTTCGTGACGAAGATGGACCTGCCGGGCGCGGACCGCGCGGCGCTCATGGCCGACCTGCGCGCGCACCTGAGCGGCGCGTGCGTGGACTTCACCGTCCCCGACCCGGAGCAGATCGCCCTGTGCGACGAGGCGGTGCTCGAGCAGTATCTCGACACCGGCACGCTGCCGGACGAGACCGTGCGCGCGCTCATCCGCAGCCGTAAGCTCTTTCCGTGCCTGTTCGGCTCGGGGCTGAAGCTCACGGGCGTGGATGCCTTTCTCGCGGCGCTCGCGCGCTATGCGGCGCCGCCGGAGTACCCGGAGGAATTCGGCGCGCGGGTGTTCAAGATCATGCGCGACGCGCAGGGCAATCGCCTCACGTGCCTGAAGGTCACGGGCGGGCAGCTGCGCGTGCGCGCACCGCTGACGTATTTCCCCCGCGGCGCGGACACGCCCGTGCAGGAGAAGGTGAATGCCATCCGGCTCTACTCCGGCGAGAAGTTCGAGTCCGCGGAGACCGTTCCCGCGGGCGGCGTGTGCGCCGTGCAGGGCCTCACGCAGACGTATCCGGGGCAGGGGCTCGGCGGCGCGGCGGCGTCCATGCCGCCGTCGCTCGAGCCGGTGCTGACCTACCGCATCGGTCTGCCGCCGGACGTGGATGCGCGCGCGTTTCTGCCGCGTCTGCGCCAGCTCGAGGAGGAGGACCCGCAGCTGCACATCGTCTGGGACGAGGCGCTGCGCGAGATCCATGTCCAGCTCATGGGCACGGTGCAGATCGAGGTGCTCAGGAGTCTCATCCGCGAGCGGTTCGACGTGGATGTGCAGGTCGATTCCGGCCGCATCCTCTACCAGGAGACGATCGCGGCGCCGGTCGAGGGCGTGGGGCATTTTGAGCCGCTGCGCCACTATGCCGAGGTGCACCTCCTGCTCGAGCCCGCCGAGCGCGGCACGGGTCTGACGTTTGACACCGCCTGCAGCGAGGACGTGCTCGACCGGAACTGGCAGCGCCTGATTCTCACGCATCTGGCCGAGAAGTGCCACCGCGGCGTGCTCACCGGCGCACCGCTGACGGATGTGAAGATCACATTGCTGGCCGGCCGCGCGCACGTCAAGCACACGGAGGGCGGCGACTTCCGCCAGGCAACGTGGCGCGCCGTGCGGCAGGGGCTTATGCAGGCGGAAAGCGTCCTGCTCGAGCCGTACTACGCCTTTCGCATCGAGGTCCCGGCCGAGCAGATCGGCCGCGCGATCAGCGATGTGCGGCTCATGTCCGGCACGTTTTCCTCGCCCGAGACGCACGGCGACATGGCCGTGCTCACCGGCCGCGCGCCGGTGGCCACGATGCGCGATTACCCCGCCGAGGTCGCGGCCTATACCCGCGGGCGCGGGCGCATTTCGTGCAGCGTCGCGGGCTATGATACCTGCCACAATGCGCAGGAAGTCATCGCTGAGAGCGGCTACGACCCCACGCGCGACCTCGACAACACGCCGGACAGCGTGTTCTGCGCGCACGGCGCGGGCACGGTCATCCCGTGGGACCGCGTGCGCGATTATATGCACATCGACACCGGCTTCGGCAAGGCGGAGACGGAGACGCCTCCGCCCGCGCCGCGCATGTTCCGCCGCCGCTTCGATCTCGACGACCGGGAGTTGGAGGAGATCCTGCAGCGCGAGTTCGGCCCGATCCGCCGCGCGCAGTACGCCGCCCCCGTGCGCAACGCCGCGCCCGGCGCGGACGAGACCGAGCGCGCCGAGCTGTTCCACCCCCGGCGCGAGCGCGTGATCGTGGACGGCTACAACGTCATCTTCGCCTGGGACGAGCTGCGCGCCCTGGCCGACAGCGGCCACATCGACGCCGCGCGCGAGCGGCTCATGGACGCGCTGAGCAATTACGCCGCCTTCACGCGCCGCGAGGTCGTGGTCGTGTTTGACGGCTACCGCGTGCCCGGCGGGCAGGGGGAGAAGTTCGACCGCAGCGGCCTGCACGTGGTCTTTACGCGCCAGGGTGAGACGGCGGACGCCTACATGGAAAAGCTCGCCGACGAGATCGGGAAGAACGAGTCCGTGCGCGTCGTCACGTCCGATGCGCTCATCCAGCTCACGGCGCTGCGCGCGGGCGTGCTGCGCATGAGCGCGCGCGAGTTCCGGCAGGAGCTGGCGCAGGTGGCGCAGCAGCTCGAGGCCGCCATCCGCGACCTCAACGGGAGGTGAGGGCAATGGAGGAAGATCTTCTGCGCCGTGCGGCCGATCTGGCCGAGCGCTGCGAGCGCACGGCGACGGTCACGTCCACGGCGTTTCTGACGCCGGCGGAGCAGTACGCGCTCACGAACTGGGTCCGTCACCGTGACTGCACGCTCGTGCTGCACGGCGGCGGGGAAGGCTGCGAGCGGCGGGCGGCGTTTTTCCTGCCGTTTTACCTCACGGCTGAGGACTTTGACCCCGCGGAGCACCTGCGCGCCGTGCACTTTTCGGCGCCGTTCGGCGCGCCCGGCCACCGGGACTATCTCGGCGCGATCCTCGGCCTCGGCGTCCGGCGCGAGTGGATCGGCGATATTCTCGTGCAGGATCACGGAGCGTATGTATTTTGCCTGCCGAGCGTGGCCCCGGCGCTGCTGGAGCTGGAGCAGGTGGGCCGCACGGGCGTGAAGGCGGCGGCCGTGGAGCTGGCCGCCGTGCCGGTGCCGGAGCGGAAGGTGCGCCCCGTGACGTTCACGGTGCAGTCGGCGCGGCTGGATGCCGTCGTGAGCGGCATGTTCCGCCTCTCGCGCACGAGCGCCGCGGCGCAGATCCGCGCGGGCGCGGTGCACCTGAACTATACCGAGTGCCTGCGGCCGGATGCGCCGGTCGCGCCCGGCGACGTGCTGTCGCTGCGCGGCGCGGGCAAGGGCAGCGTCACGGAAGTGGGCGGCGTGTCGCGCAAGGGGCGGCAGTTTGTCACGGCGGAGCTGTGGCAGTGAGCGCGCAGCTGCTGAGAAACAAAGCGGCCGCGCCGGGAATATCGGCGCGGCCGCAGATAAAAAATCTCCGGAGTCAAACTCCGGAGATTTTTTTGTGGTTGTTGTGCGTTACTCAGCGGTCTTGTCGTCCGCAACAGGAGCGGCGACCGGCTCAGCGACCGGAGCGGCCACGGGAGCGGCAGCAGCGGCGGCCTGATCGGCAACGGCTTTCTGCGAACGCTTATAAGCGCCGGAGACGACACACGCGATGATCGCAAACAGGATCGCGACGACGGCCAGAATGACGATCGCAACGAACTGGGTGTGACCCGTGAACTCATAGGTGTAGGCACCGGCCTCGCCATAGCGGCAGGCGAACGTGTAGCCGGTGTAGCCGGTGAGCATACCGATGACGTTGCCGGCAGCGGCGATGACGGCGGAGATGATGCCGCAGACGGAAGCGGTCACGATCTTGCCCTTGCTGATGCGGATCACGGACAGGATGCCGAACAGGCCGGCGATGAGGCCGAGCACGGACGCGAGGAGCATCGTGGCGACGACGCCGAGTCTGCCCATGACTTCCTTCGTGACGGCAGCGGTCTGGTAGACGGAGATGTAGTCACGGCCGGCCTGACCGACGGCGCGGCAGTTTTCGAGGTTCAGATACTGGCAGCCGTTGACGACGCGGATCTCACCGTTGTCGTCGAGCTCCCAGATGGAGAAGTTGTCGCCGTAGCGCTCTTTGAGGATGTCGGCAACGCTCGGGCACATTTTCTTGTCGCCGTTGCCTTCGTCGTTCATGTAAGCAGGCTGGCTCATCAGGAGCTCACAGCCGGCAGCGACCTGCGCGCAGCCGTCCTCAAAGGTGTTGAGCTGCTTCTTGCCGTCGGCGAGCTGGTTGCCGCCGTTGGCGAGGTCCACTTCGCCCTGCGCGAGCTGCTTCTCGGCGTCTCTGAGCTGCGCCTCACCGGCAGCGATGGCCTTCTCGGCCTCGGCCAGCTGGACCAGACCGTCTTCATACTGCTTGAGCTGGGCCTTGCCGTCGGCGACCATCTGCTGGATGTAAGCCGGCAGATCGGTCACATCGTCCGGAATGACCAGACCCTTGCTGGCCGCGATCGGACGCACGACGGAGACAAACCATGCCTGGGCGCTCGAGAAGCCGCCGAGGTTGGCGATGGTGCCGTTGCGGAAGTCCACGTACTGGTTGACGTAGGGCATCAGGGGCTCGATCTTGGCGAGGGTCGCTTTGCCTTCATTGTAAGCAGCGGTGTTGTCCTCGATCTGCTTCTTGCCGGCGGCATAGGCGGCTTTGCCTTCCTCAAGCTGCTTCTTGCCGGCGTAGTAGGCGGCGTAGCCTGCGGAGAGCTGAGTCTTGCCTTCGGAGTAAGAGATCAGGCCGGCAGTGTAGGTGTCCACACCGGCAAGGTACGTGCCCTCGTTCTCCTGCAGCTGGTCAAGGCCGGCATCGAGCGTGTCGATGGACTCCAGACCCTCTTCGGCGTCCTTTTCCTTGTACTCTTTGACATTCATGATGTCGCTGAAGCTGGACACTCCGGCGAACAGGCCGAAGATACTCGCAGCGATCAGGCAGACGCTGATGATCGTGAGTAATACTTTTTTCATGTCGTTCCTCCACTCATTTAAGCATTTTTCAGTCTAATACCGAACGCTTGACCTAAACTATATCTTAGATTTCACAAAATCGCAAGAGAAACTGGTCAAATCTTTTTCCGGCGTAAAAAAATTGCCTTTTTCAACAAATGTGAAAGGAATTGTTGTGCAGATTTTCCGTTTTCTACTTCTCTGAATTGGAGAATTCTTGCTGCTGGTTCAACATATTCACGTGGGTGTGAAAACTTGTCTCCAAAAGCACAAAGCGCGAAAAAACTCCACAATCCGGGCAGGATCGTGGAGTAAAAACGATCTTTTGTTACAAAACACCGACGTGTTCGAGCAGGATCTTCGTGTCGAGCAGGATGAGGATCACGCCGCCGGCGAACTCGGCCTTGCTCTTGTAGCGCAGGCCGAACACGTTGCCGAGCCGGATGCCGGCCGCAGAAAAGACGAACGTGATCGCGCCGATGAGCGCTACGGCGGGCACGATGCGCGTGCCGGGCAGGAACGCGAACGTGATGCCGACGGCGAGCGCGTCGATGCTCGTCGCGATCGCCAGCAGGAGCATGGTCTTGAACGCAAGCGAGCCGTCGAGCTTATCCTCGTCCTTGGACAGCGCCTCGCGGATCATATTGCCGCCGATGATGCCCAGCAGCACGAACGCGATCCAGTGATCGACCGAGGTGACAAACTGTTCAAACTGCGTGCCGAGCAGATAGCCCAGCAGCGGCATGAGCGCCTGAAAACCACCGAACCACAGTCCGGCGATGCAGCATTCCTTCCACGACACGCGCTGCAGCGCCAGCCCCTTGCAGATGGACACGGCAAACGCGTCCATCGACAGGCCGACCGCCAGCACGACCAGCTCCCAAAACCCCATATCTTCACGTCCCTTTTTCCGCAGATTCCTTACACTGTAAAGGAAAGGTCAGGAAAATGCAAGGAAAATTTGCACCCGGGGCATAGAAAAAACCGGCGCCCGGATGTTCCGGACGCCGGCTGGCAGCTTGTTTCAGCAGGGCTCGATGAGGATGACGTTGCTCATCAGGTCCACTTTCTTGAGTTTGCCGGGGACGATCTTGCGGATCCCCATCAGGTCGGTCAGCGTAACGTTTTCGCCGTCGGCGGACACGTTGCACACGCGCGAGCAGACAAGGTTCTGTTTGCCGTCCCGGATCTCATATGCATCAGAAAGACACATGGTCGTTCGCTCCTTTTTACCCGTTATGCCTGCTTGGCAAGCTCAAGGGCTTTTTCGAGCTTGTCGTTGCCATGGTCAAATGCATGCAGCGCTTCGGCCAGCGCCGCGGCCGCCTCGGCCTTGCCCTCATCTTCCAGCGCGTGGCAGATGTCGTGCAGCTCGTCGGCGTGGTGGCGGTTGTGGTCGAGCATATAGTTCAGCAGCGCCAGCACTTCCTCGGGGCTCATCGGCTTGTCGCCGGCGTGCTCGTGGCTGTGCGGGTGGCAGTGATGCGCATGATCGTGATCGTGTTCATGTTCGTGCATGAGAAACACTCCTTTCTGAAGTGGGGCAGGGCCGCCATGCGGGAAAATGACCCTGCTCTGAATGGATTATCAAAAGTTTATCATATTCTCTTGTAAGAATCAACAATTTTTTGCCCCCGGATGTGATAAAAGACTTGTAAATTGTGCGCAAATATGTTAATCTGTTGACGTGATAACGGAAGCTGTCCTTGCGTTTTCGGACGGAATGCTTTGAAGTGTTACATAAGGGTGGTACGCTTCGGAGAACCGCACGTTTCGGCCGCGATCACAGCGACTGCTTCCCATGTCCGTGACCACCATGGGGGAACGCCCCCGGCGAGCCCAATCAAACGAAAACCATAAAAAAGGGAAGAAGAGGTGTAACATTTGAAGGATTTAAAGCATCTGATCTACTTTGAGAACCTTCTTGACAGCGCCAACAACGAGCTCGTGCAGCAGGCCAAGGATGAGGGTATGCACCCCATCGCTTACACTTGCTATCACATGCCCGAAGTGGTCCTCAACGTAGACAACTGTTTCTCGGTCAGACTTCGTGCGCCGAAGACAGGTTCATTCGACATCGCATCCTATTACATGTCCAACTACACCTGCGAGTACTGCAGAGCACTCGTGGAGCGCGCGATCGAGGGCGGCTATAACTTCCTCGACGCCATCGCTGGTGTGGACGCCTGCGCGGAGATGAACCGCTGCATGGAGAACATCGAGCTGGTCGCTGCCCCCGACATGCCCAACAAGAAGATGTTCGTTACCCACTGCGACATCCCGTACAAAGTCAAGGACTACACCCTCAAGCACTACGTCACGCAGATCCGCAACCGCTTCCTGAACGTTCTGGCCGAGACCTACGGCGTCGATACGTCCGACGAGGCGCTGCGCAAGGCTGTTGCCGAGCACAATGAGGTCTGCAAGATCATCACCGAGATCGGCGACATGCGCAAGCTCGAGAACCCGCCCATCACCGGTTATGAATTCCACGTCCTCAATCTGGTTACTTACTGCTGCCCGAAGAGCAAGATCCTCCCGTACCTGAAGGAGACGCTGGCAGAGATCAAGAAGAGAAAAGTCGACGCCAAGCCGTGGTACCGCTGCCGTGTGGCCCTCATCGGTTCCGAGATCGACGACCTCGACATGACCCGCATGGTCGAAGACGCCGGCGCGATGATCGTCGCCGACCGTTTCTGCTTCGGCAGCACTCCGGGCCGTGAAGTCATCGAGCTCAACGACACGGACGACGTCCTCACGCAGATCTGCGCCCACTACCTGAAGACCACTCAGTGCCCGCGTTACATGAGCCAGGAGAAGATCCAGGAGCGCCGCGACACGATCAACCGTCTCGCCACCGAGAATGGTGCCGAAGGCATCATCTACGAATCCATGAAGTTCTGCGATTTCTGGGCATTCGAGCGCGCGCTGGCAAGCCACATCATGAACGAAGAGTATGGCTGGCCGGTCCTGTCCATCGACCGCCCGTACATGGCTCGCTCCTCCGGTCAGCTCCGCACGAGACTGCAGGCCTTTGTCGAGAGCCTTGAGATCAAGCAGATTCATAAGGCTGCGAAGGAGGACAAATAAATGCTGAAAAGTAATATTGCATGGATGAAGAAAAATGTCCCCTCCGACCTGAAGGTCTGGAAGGGCATGATCCAGGATATCGACTGGTCCCAGGTCGCAGCGAAGGCCAAGCTGAGCCTCCAGCGCGATAAGGACCGCATCACGGCTGAGTTCAAGGAATTCGCCGCCATGGACACCAGCGCCAAGATCGATTGGCTCATGAACGGCGACCGTCACCTTGGTTACCTGTATAAGAAAGACGCCATCGCGTTTGCCCGCCGTGAGTGGAAGGGCCTCAAGAGCGTCGGCTACGACTTTGTCGGCTGGCTGAAGATCTGGGGCGGCATGCTCAACATGGTCATGAAGGATCCCGTGTCCATTATGCTGGCCGTGTTCGAGTACCACTGGTTCGCTTCCTACCTGGCCACCCCGGCTGTGGTCGACCGCAGCGTGTTCGGCCGCCGCGGCAAGCTGCTGCAGGCTGACTTTGATATGTGGGTCGCCATTACCCACTGGGCCGAGGATCTGATCGCCAACCTCATCATGGCGGACGCGAAGATCGGCGGCAACCAGAAGATCAATAAGCGCATCATCATGTTCGACGAAATGACGATGGCGCAGATGATGGCCGGATTCCCGAACCTGCTCGGCATCCCGTACCAGATGATCCCGGTCTTCATGGTCTCCGAAATGGACCAGCTGACCCTCATCCCGTACATCGACGCCATCGAGAGCTACGGCCTCCCGTCCGATACCTGCCCGCTGCCGACGGCTGAGTGCGGCTGCGCGGTCAAGGACGAGTACCCGATGTGCGGCCAGGGCTTCATCGCCTCCTCCATGCCGTGCGACGGTTCCGTCATGGCGACGTCCTTCCAGGATCGCCGCTTCAGCAAGTTCATGCCGAGCTACCCGCTGTGCATGCCCGTCCGTTACGACGACGAGGACACCACCGAGATGGCGGCTGCCGACATGAAGGACTGCATCCACTGGGTCGAGGGCCTCACCGGCGAGACCTGGAACTGGGACACTTACTTCGCCACCATGGAGAAGATGAACGAGTGCACCAGACTCGAGATGGAGAAGTGGGAGATCAACAAGACCCATTATCCGCAGCTGGTCGGTTCCTCCTTCGAGCTGTTCCGTAAGTGGAACTACGAGATGGACGGCGGCCTGTTCCCCGAAGGTCTGAAGACGCAGCGCAAGATCTGCAAGACCATGATGGAGACCTACGAGAAGAAGCTGCCCGCTTACGTCGGCGGCTATGAGAAGTACCGTGCGCTCATCTGGAGCTGCCCGGCTCACTTCTATGCCAACTTCTCCAACTGGCTGGCCAACTGCTGGGGCATCTACGCGCTGACCGAGATGGAAGCGCTGAACATGACCAAGATGCTCAACACCACCGACAAGGACGAGGCCATCAACGACCTCTGCCGTCTGTACGAGCGCATGGTCATGCGTCGCCACACCAACGGCGGCCACGATCACGTTCTGGGCGAGCTGTGGAGACAGTGCGAGAACTTCAACGCGAACGTCGTCATTATGTATCAGCACGTCTGCTGCAAGACGATGGCCGGCCTGCAGGGCCTGTTCGACGATCAGGCACGTGAGCTCGGCATCCACCTGATCTGGGTCGAGCACGACCTGATGGATCCGCGTACCGTTTCCCGTAAGGACATGCGCGGCCGTGTGAACAACTACATGGTCAACGTCATGCACGCGGAGCCGGTCGACCCGACGCTCATCGACATCGATGACGAGGTCACCTGGTAATTTGGATCATTTGAACGTATATCGGACATAAAAAACATTCAGGAGGAAGTAAATACTATGAAATACTTTGGCGGATGCGACGTAGGTTCCACCTACACGAAGGCAGTTATTCTCGACGAGAACGGCAAAATGTGCGCCGACACGACGATCCGCAGCAAGATCAATGCGGAGCAGTCCGCGATCGCGGCGATGGAAGAAGTCTGCGGCAAGGTCGGCCTGAAGGACTCCAAGGAGCTCGCTTACCTCATCGGCACCGGCTACGGCCGCAACAAGGTCCCGTTCGCGGATGAGAACATCTCCGAGATCTCCTGCCACGCCATGGGCGTGCACGTCACGAACCCGGAAGTCCGCGCCATCATCGATATCGGCGGCCAGGACGTCAAGGGCATCAGCATCGACACCGACGGCACCGTCAAGAGCTTCGCGATGAACGATAAGTGCTCCGCCGGTACCGGCCGCTTCTTCGAGGCCATGGCGCGCTCCTTCGAGATGAGCCTGCCGGAGTTCTCGAACCTGTCCCTGACGGCGAAGAACGTCATCCCGATCACGGCCCAGTGCACCGTTTTCGCCGAGTCCGAAGTCATCACCCTCGTGGGCGAAGGCAAGCCGACCGACGAGATCGCTGCCGGCATCGAGATGGCCGTTGCCAAGCGCTGCTTCGTCATGGCCAAGAAGGCCGGCGCCACCGACAGCATCACGCTGACGGGCGGCTGCGCGAAGAACGCGGGCCTGAAGCAGGCCATCGAGCACGTGCTGAAGTTCAAAGTCGTTGAGCTGAAGACCGACCCGCAGCTGATGGGCGCTCTGGGTGCTGCCGAGTACGCTCGCCAGAAGGGTCTCGCCAAGAAGTAAGGAGACGATTACATGAAACTGTTGAAGAAGCTTCTCACCATCCTGCTGGCTACCTCCGGCGCTCTGTTCACCGTGTACCAGTTCAATCTGGATATGAAGCTCGTTGGCTGGCTGTACAATGTCCTCCATGAGTTCCATACCCGCAAACCGGTTACGACCGAGTTCTAAGGAAATCCCGCAAGCGGCCGCTGATTCCTCAGCGGCCGCTTTTTTTCTGCGCCTGCGCTATGCGCAGGCAGCAAAAAAGCGAAATATTCCATTCGAGGCAGACACTTCGCCCCCTCGAGCCCCCCAGCTGCTCAGAAGTTTTCCGCGTGAGCGGTGGCTATCTATTGGAAGCGGCCACTGGTTTGCGCATAACGCAGAAAAAAGCGAACGATCCCATTCGCCGCTGCAGCCTTATCCCCAGTAGCCGGAGATGCCGTCCGGCGCGTGTGCCTTGCTCGTCGGGATGACGTCGTTCTTCCGGTTGCCGTGCGGGGCGCTGTGGTCGCGCGCTGCCGCGCGCTGGTCGTGCCCGGTCGGCACCGGCGCGGGCTTGCGCCCGCCGCGTTTGTCTTCTTTCATCTTGCGTCCTCCTTGTCAGGCCAGCCCAAAGACGGCCAGAATCAGCCCGTAGATCACGCTTGCGCTGATGCCGTAGACGATCACCGGTCCCGCGATCGTGAAGATCTTGACCGCCGTGCCCGTGACGAAGCCCTCGGTCTTGAATTCCAGCGCCGGGGACACGACGGAGTTTGCAAACCCCGTGATCGGCACCAGCGATCCGGCTCCGGCGAACCGCGCCAGATCGTCGTAAACGCCCAGCCCCGTCAGCAGCGCGCCGAGAAACACCAGCGTGATCGAGCACCACGTCGCCGCCACGGTCGCCGACGCGCCCCAGTATTCATACAGATTCACCAGCGCCTGACCGACCACGCAGATCGCGCCGCCGACCAGCCCCGTGCGCAGCAGGTCACCCCAGATGGGCGAGCGCGGCGAGAGCGAATCGACAAACGCCGCATATTCTTCGTTGCTCATGCGCATTGTCCTCATCTCCTGCGCACAGTATGGCCGCGTGCGCGCAAAACTATGCAAAAGCGTCTCCGCACGGAATACGCGGAGACGCTTGCTGTCCATTTTAAAATGAATGTGCTGTTTTATGCTTCGTCGTGAAAGCGGCTGGTGTCGGGATACCGAATGATCTGCGCCGGATCGCCGACCGCGACTGTGGCGCCCGGCGTGTTCTTCGTCACGATCTATCGTGCCTCTGTCCCTCCGCATTGGTTCTGCTGCCCGCCGCGGGTACTTTATTTTAAAATGTTGATCCCCTCGAGCGCCAGCAGCTTCCGCTTGACCTCCAGCCCGCCGGCATAGCCGGTGAGCGTGCCGTTCGCACCGATGACGCGGTGGCAGGGGATGACGATCGGGATCGGGTTATGGTGGTTGGCCATGCCGACTGCACGGCTGGCGTTCGGGCTGCCGATGGCGGCGGCGAGCTCGTCATACGTGCGCGTCTCACCGTAAGGGATGGCGCGCAGCGCCGCCCAGACCCGCTGCTGAAACGCGGTGCCGCGCGGGGCGAGCGGCAGGTCAAATGTCCGCCGCGTGCCCGCGAAGTATTCCCGCAGCTGCGCCTCGGCCGCGTCGAGCAGGGGCGAGGCGTCCTGCGCGACGCCCGCGCCGAAACGCATGGCAGAGACGGTGCTTTCGTCCGCTTGGAGCGGCAGCGGGCCGATGGGCGTCTCGATGGCGCAGGCGCTCATGCTTCGATCACCAGATTTTCCACGCCGGACTTTTCAAATTCGTCCATGTATTCGTCCATGCGGGCGTTGAGCTCGGTATAGTCGGCCGGCTCACTGTCGAGACAGCCAAGGTCGCGCCGCGCCAGCTCCTCGGCCAGAATGTCGAAAAACACGGCGTCCTCATAGTCGGCGATGGCCTCGTGAATGCCGCCGTTTTCGTAAGCGGGCGAGGGGAAAATGTGCCCCTGCCAGCGGGAAATGAGCGCGTTCATGCCGTTTTTGGCGCACTGTGCAAAGAGCTTTTCCTGCAAAATATCGTAATCCTCAAACCGGTCTTTCTCGCGTGTGGAGTTGAGGATCCAGTTGCCGATGTACACGAGATCCAGCAGCCGCCGGAACTCCTTGTCGGTGAGTTCTATGTTCATCCGGTCATCCCTCCCGACGGGAGCCTGCGCCCCCGAAAAATGGCTGGCATCCGCAGCGGTCGGCGGCGGATGCGCTTGTGCTACCATTATAGCAAACGGCGGCGGGAAATTCTACACCATTTTTCTGTTGCGAAGTTGGACAAAACAGTATATGATAATAGAATCGCACTGTTATGCAAAGGAGGCGGCGTATGCAGGTCGTCATCACGATCGAGGGCTCTCAGGCCGATATCATGGAGCAGGAGCCGGACGAGTTGGTGCAGTTTTCGACCGACGGGGAGTATTCCTGCACCGACGGCTGCGGGGTGCTCACCTATCCCGAGAGTGAGCTGACTGGCATGGCCGGCACGCTTACGACCATCACCTTCACGCCGTCGAGCGCCGTGCTCAAGCGCACCGGCACCGTCACGAGCCGGATGGTCTTTGCCCCCGGCGCGCGCAACACATTTTTGTACCAGACGCCGTATGGCACCAGCACGGTCGGACTGGAGACGCAGCGCTACCGCTCCACGCTGGGCGAGCACGGCGGGGTGCTGGACCTGCTGTATGTCGTGGATTTTGACCACGCCTGCGCCAACCGCAACCGGCTGAAGATCACCGTCCGAGAACAATAAGATTATAGAATAGAGGGTAACTGATTATGGCCAATCGAATCGAACAGGCACGCGCCGCCGTGGATGCGTGCATCCGGGAAGCATATCTGCGTGCCGCTGCCGCGGGCGACCTGCCCGAGGGCGCGGACGTGCGCGGCTCCGTCGAGCAGCCGAAGGACACCGCCAACGGCGACTTTGCCGCCAACCATGCCATGGCGTCGGCCAAGACCATGCACATGGCTCCGCGCAAGATCGCCGAGGCGCTCATCGCGCACATGGAGCTGAACGGCACGTGGTTTGCCTCCGTCGAGGCGGCCGGGCCGGGCTTTCTGAACTTCCGCCTGTCCGACAAATGGTATCAGGACGTGCTGACCGCGGTGGACGATGCCGGCGAGGACTATGGCCGCGTGGACGACGGCCACGGCGAGAAAGTCATGGTGGAGTTCGTGTCCGCCAACCCGACCGGCCCCATGACGATCGGCAACGCGCGCGGCGGCGTGCTGGGCGACGCGCTCGCGTCCGTGCTCGACCGCGCGGGCTATAACGTCTGGCGCGAGTTTTACGTCAACGACGCCGGCAATCAGGTCGACCTGTTCGGCAAGTCCATTGAGGCGCGCTACCTCCAGCTCATCCAGGGGGAGGACGCCGTCGCGTTTCCGGACAACGGCTACCACGGCGATGACATCAAGGAGCTTGCCAGACTGATCTACGAGCGCGACGGTGACAAGTACCTCACCGTGCCGAGCGCCGAGCGCTGCGCGGCGTTCGTGGCCTTCGGCCTGCCGTACAACATCGCGCGCATGCAGCGCGACCTCAAGCGCTACCGCATCCATTTTGACCAGTGGTTCCTCGAGAGCAGCCTGCACAGCTCCGGCTACGTGGCCGAGACGGTGCAGCTGCTTGTGGACGCCGGCCTGACGTATGAAAAAGACGGTGCGCTCTGGCTGCGCAACACCGACCTCGGCGCCGACAAGGACGAGGTCCTGCGCCGCTCGAACGGGTTTTATACGTACTACGCGGTCGACATCGCCTACCACCGCAACAAATTCATTGAGCGCGGCTTTGACCGCGTCATCGACGTCTGGGGCGCGGACCACCACGGCCACGCCATCCGCTTTGCCGCGACCATGCGCGCGCCCGCGCTGGGGCTCGAGGGCCGCAAGCTCGACTTCCTCATCATGCAGATGGTGCGCCTCATGCGCGGCAATGAGATCGTCAAGGTCTCCAAGCGCACGGGCAAGGCGCTGTCGCTCGCTGACCTCATGGATGAGATCGGCGTGGACGCCTGCCGCTTCTTCTTCAACGCCAAGCCGGACTCGCACCTGGAGTTTGACCTCGACCTCGCCATCCGGCAGGACAGCGAAAACCCTGTCTACTACGTCCAGTACGCGCACGCGCGCATCTGCACGCTGCTCGCCGCCATGGCGGAGGCCGGCTGCGCCGTGCCTGCTGCGGCGGATGTGGACGCGGCCCTGCTCTCAACGCCGCAGGAGCGCGAGCTCATCAAGCAGATCGCCATGCTCCCGGAGGAGATCCACCTCGCCGCGCGCGATTACGACCCCAGCCGCATCAACCGCTACGTGACGGAGCTGGCCGCGCGCTTCCACCGGTTCTACAATGTCTGCCGCATCAAGGACGCGGAGCCCGCCGTGCGCGACGCTCGCCTGAAGCTGGCCGACACGACGCGCCGCGTGCTCGAGATCGGTCTCGGCATCATCGGCGTGACCGCACCGGAAAAAATGTGACCGGTCGTTTGAAACATGCAGACGCCCTCCCACCGCATGCGCGGGGGAGGGCGTTTTTGTGCCTTCGTCCGGAAACGGCAACAGCGTGCCGCCGGAGAGTGGCGACACGCTGCTGTCGAGAGAGCAAAAATAAGAAGAGAAAAGAAAGAAATCGGAAGAACGTTGAGTTAATTTATTAACTAACGTGATTATTTTATAACACATTCCTGCGGCGTTGTAAAGTGAAAAATGCGAATTTCTGCAAAATAGGCGTTTTGTCAAAAAAATATCAGTCAAGAAAAGCGCTTTTGTGCAATTTGTCGGCGGTGTTATGTACCCCAGAACCAGCGCACGAGTGCGGCAGCCGCGAGAAAGCCGGTCAGGTCGGCGGCGATGGCGGCGGGGATGGCCCAGCGGCTGCGCCGGACACCGCAGGCGCCGAAATACACGGCCAGCACGTAGAACGTTGTCTCGGTCGAGCCGAGCATGACGGCGGCGGTGCGGCCGATGCGGGAATCGGGCCCGTAGGTGCCGATGATGTCGCTCGCCGCGGCCAGCGCGCCGCTGCCGCTCACCGGCCGCACGACCATGAGGATCGCCGTCTCCGGCGGGATGCCGAGCCACGCCAGCACCGGCGCGCACAGGTGCGTGAGCGCGTCGAGCGCGCCGGAGGCGCGCAGCATGCTCACGGCCGCCAGCAGCGCCACCAGGGCGGGGAAGATGCGCACGACGGTTTTCAGCCCGTCGAGCGCCCCGGCCGTCAGCGCGGAGAACACGTCCGTCCCGGTCAGCGCGCCGTAGAGTCCCACACCGGCCAGCAGCGCCGGGACGGTCAGCGCCAGCGCATCGCTCACCGCCATATGCGCGCCAGCCCTTTCCCGGTCAGCAGTCCCACCGTGACCGAGCACAGGGAGGTCACCCACACGGCCGGCAGAATGTCAAACGGCACGGCTGCGCCCGCCGCCTCGCGCACCGCGGCGATCGTGACCGGCAGCAGCTGGATCGACGCTGTGTTGAGCACCACCAGCAGGCACAGCTCGTCACTGGCTGCGTCGCCCCGGATCTCGCGCGCCATCGCCTGCGCGGCGCGCACGCCGGCCGGCGTCGCCGCGTTGCCGAGACCGAGCAGGTTTGCGCTCACGTTCATGCTCAGCGCGTCGAGCGTCTGTGCATCGCGCGCCGCGCGCGGAAACAGCCGCCGCAGCACCGGCTGCAGCAATCGCGACAGCCCGGCCGCGATGCCGCTGCGCCGCATGACCTCCATTACGCCCGACCACAGGCAGATCATGCCGCCCACCGTCAGGCAGAACGACACCGCCTGCTGCACGCCCTGCGCCGCCGCCGCGCCGACGGCCGCGCTCTGCCCGGTCGCCGCGCCGTAGACCAGCGCCATGCAAACCATGCCTACCCAGACCCAGGTCAATGCCATGTCCTTGCATCCTTTCCTGAAAAATGCGGTTCGCCGCAGCGCTGCGTCCGGCCGTGTGCGGGCGGTGCCTGCGCGGGAAATCAATGCAATATATGTTCCGCGGGACGCTGTTAGGCACGGTATGGCGTGGTTGTTGATACTTAAAATTATTTCAGTTTTCGGTGATTATTCACAAAATGAAGGAAATTGGAGCATGCAAAAATATACAAATGGTAGAAAAACGTAATTCATTGGACAAGTTTCTGCGAATTCGTTGACTTTTTGTCAACGCTTGGTATAATGCAGGTGTTGAAATGAATGAATGATTGAATGATTCTCATTTTATCCCATTCGTATTGGAGGCATTTTACTATGAAGTCTACTGGTATTGTTAGAAAAGTTGACGAGCTGGGCCGCATCGTGCTCCCCATCGAGCTGAGAAGAACCCTCGGCATCGAGGAAAAAGACCGCATCGAGATCTTCGTGGATGGCGAGTCCATCATCCTGCGCAAGTATCAGCCGGCCTGCATCTTCTGCGATAACGCGAAAGACATCATCAACTACAAGGGCAAGAACATCTGCCCCGACTGCATCCGCGCGATGAACGAGAAGCTCTGAACACGGAATCCAAAAGTCCCCTGACCGTCGGTCAGGGGACTTTTTTGTTTTGTGTGGTTTTCAGGCGTTGAGCGCCATTTGATACAGCTCGTTTTTACCGAAGCCGGTGTCCGCCGCGGCGAGCTTGCACGCCTCCTTGAGCGCGCGGCCCTCGCTGCGGTAGCGCGCCACAATCTCGAGCGCCTGCTCGGCCGTGACGGCCGGCTCCGAGCGCTCGGGCGCGCCGCGCAGCACGAGCACGAACTCGCCCTTTGGCGGCGTTTCGGTGAAGTAGGCCACCGCGCCGTCGAGCGTCGTGCGCAGCTTCTGCTCGTGGAGCTTCGTGAGCTCGCGCGCGAGCGTGATCTCCCGCGCGCCGCCGAACGTGTCGCGCAGGTCGCAGAGCGTGCGCAGCAGCTTGTGCGGCGCCTCGTAAAAGATCATCGTGCGTGTCTCGCCGCGTAGGCGCTCGAGATGCTCGCGCCGGGCCTTGCCGCTCACGGCGAGAAAGCCCTCGAAGCAAAACTGCTGCGTCGGCAGGCCGGACACGGCCAGTGCCGCGATGGCCGCGCACGGGCCGGGGATGACCTGCACGTCGATGCCCTGCTCGGCGCACTGGCGCACGATGTCCTCGCCGGGGTCGGAGATGGCGGGCATGCCGGCGTCGGTCACGAGCGCGCACGTCTCGCCGGCGAGCAGCCGGGCGACGATCTTCTCACCGCTGGCGTATTTGTTGTGCTCGTAGTAGCTCACGCACGGTTTTTTGATCTCAAAATGGTTGAGGAGCTTTGCCGTCACGCGCGTGTCCTCGGCGGCAATGAAGTCGGCGCTGCGCAGCGTCTCGAGCGCGCGCACGGACAGGTCGCCGAGGTTGCCGATCGGCGTGCCGACCAGATACAGTGTTCCGCTCATAGTCACGTCCTCCTGTGATAAATTCTGCGGATCTCTTCCGAGTCCGTGCCGTCGGGCGCGCACAGGGCCAGCGGCGGCAGGATCCGGAGTCCCGGCTTTCCGCCGCGGCGCGCCTCGACCAGCACGAGGCTGGGCGCATCGTCCGCCGTGCGCGCCACGGTGCGCAGGCGCTTGGGCTCCAGCCCGGCGGCCGTGAGCGCGCACAGCAGCTCGCTCAGCCGCTCCGGCCGGTGCACGAGCGCAGCCGAGCCGCCCCAGCGTGTGAGATAGGCCATGGCGGTGCAGATGTCCTGCATGGTGCAGGTGCGCTCGTCGCGCGCGTGCGCGCGCACGGGGTCGGGCGAGGTGTAGCCGCGGCCCTGCGCAAAATACGGCGGGTTTGCCACGACGAGGTCAAAGTCTCCGGCCGGGAGCACCGCGCGGTGCTCGCGCAGGTCGGCGCAGAGAATCTCCGCCCGGTCGGCCAGCTCGTTGGCGCTGAGATTGTCGCGGCAGAGCTGCGCCGCGTCCGGCTGCAGCTCTATGCCGACGGCCGCCGCCTGCGGCAGCGCGTGCAGCAGCAGCACCGTCAGCACGCCGGCGCCGCAGCCGAGGTCGGCAAAGCGGCGCACGCGCCGGTCGGCCGCGAAATCGGCCAGCAGCACGCTGTCCGTGCCGAGGGCGAACCCGGCGCCGGAGCGCGCAAACCGCGGGCCGCCCGGCCACAGGTCGTCATATTGTGCGCTGGAGGGCATGGCACACGCTCCTTCCGCTGAAAATCGTTTGAAATAGATAGAGGCGATATGCCTGGAGCATATCGCCTCATCCGTTTGCGTTGTTCTCCGGTCGAATTAGTCGACAGAGATCGCGCCCACCGGGCAGTTGGCAGCGCAGGTGCCGCACTCCATGCAGCTGTCCGCGTTGATAACGTACTTGCCATTGCCCTCGGAAATCGCCTCAGCCGGGCAGTTTGCAGCACAGGTGCCGCACATGACGCAATCGTCGCCAATAACAAAAGCCATTGTAATTACCTCCTATGTTTTTGACCAGACTTCTCTTCCTCTGGCATGCAGTCATTGTAGCACAAAAATCCAAAAAATCAACCGTCAATTTTGAAATTCGGAAAAGCGGGTGGATTAAAATACAGGAAGGGGTGGAAATAATAAAAATCAGCTTCCCGGATTCGGCAGTTTCCTTGTGCCGGCCGGGCGATAATAGAGGCGTATGACCAGCGAAGGAGGCAAACGATCTATGCGCGGCAGCGAACGGTTTACACAGCGGGCATCCACGGCGATCACAAAGGCGCACGATGCGGCCATGGGCATGGGGCACAGTTATGTTGGCACGGAGCATCTCCTGCTCGGCATCATCCGGGAGGGGGAGGGGCTCGGCGCCCGCATCCTCAACGACAACGCGCTGACGGACGCCGTGCTCACGCGCATGGTCACGGAGACGGTCGGCCGCGGCGTGCCCGGCGCGCCCGAGCAGGGGCTCAGCCCCCGGGCACGGCACGTCATCGAGCTGGCCGCCGAGGACGCCAACCGGCTCGGCCACTGCTACGTCGGCACGGAGCACATTCTCATGGGCATCCTCCGCGAGGCGGACAGCGCCGGTGCGCGCATCATCGTGGCGGCCGGCGGTGACCTGAACAAGATCTACACGGACATCATGGACGTGTTCGGCCGGCCGGAGTATAAGCCCCGGCCGCAGCAGGCGGCGCCGCGGTCCCAGACGCGCCGCGCCGCCGACACGAAAACGCTCGACCAGTACGGCCGCGACCTCACGGAGCTGGCCGCCGGCGGGAAGATGGACCCGGTCATCGGCCGTGACCGGGAGATTGAGCGCGCCATTCAGATCCTCTCGCGCCGCAGCAAGAATAACCCCGTGCTCATCGGCGAGCCCGGCGTCGGCAAGACGGCGGTGGCCGAGGGGCTGGCGCAGCGCATTTCGGACGGCAATGTGCCCGAGGACCTGCGCAATAAGCGCATCGTGAGCGTGGACCTGACGGCCATGCTCGCGGGCACGAAGTACCGCGGCGACTTTGAAGAGCGCGTCAAATGCGTCCTGCACGAGGTGCAGCGCGCGGGCAACGTCATTCTCTTCATCGATGAGCTGCACACGATCGTCGGCGCGGGCTCGGCGGAGGGCGCGATCGACGCGGCAAACATCCTCAAGCCCGCGCTCGGACGCGACGAGCTGCAGATCATCGGCGCGACGACGCTCGAGGAGTACCGCAAGTATATCGAAAAGGACGCGGCGCTCGAGCGGCGCTTTCAGCCCGTGCGCATCGCCGAGCCCACACCCGAGCAGAGCCTGCTGATCCTGCGCGGCCTGCGCGAGCGGCTCGAGGCGCACCACCGCCTGCACATCACGGACGACGCGCTGCGCAAGGCCGTCACGCTCTCCGTGCGCTATATCGGCGACCGCTGGCTGCCGGATAAGGCCATCGACCTCGTCGATGAGGCGGCCTCGCGCGTGCGCATGCAGGCGCTGGTGCAGCCGGAGCGGGTGCACGCGCTGGAGATGCAGCTGACGAACACGACCGCGGACATGGAGAGCGCCGTGCGCGCGCAGAACTTCGAGCGCGCGGCCCGCCTGCGCGACCGCGAGCAGAAGCTGCGCACGGAGCTCGAGCAGCTGCGCAGCCAGTGGGAGCAGACGCACGCCGGACCCGTGCGCGCCGTGACGGGCGAGGACGTGGCCGAGATCGTCTCGCTCTGGACGGGCATCCCGGTCGCGGGCATCACCTCGAGCGAGAGTAAGCAGCTGCTGCAGATGGAGACGTCGCTGCGCCGCCGCGTCGTCGGGCAGGAGGAGGCCGTGCACGCGGTCTCGAACGCGATCCGCCGCAGCCGCGTCGGCCTCGGCGATCCGAACCGGCCGATCGGCAGTTTTCTCTTCCTCGGGCCGACCGGTGTCGGCAAGACGGAGCTCTGCCGCGCGCTGGCCGAGGCGCTCTTCGGCGACGAGAAGGCGCTCATCCGCGTGGACATGTCGGAATATATGGAGCGTCACAGCGTCTCGCGGCTCATCGGCTCGCCCCCGGGCTATATCGGCCACGAGGAAGGCGGCCAGCTCACGGAAAAGGTGCGCCGCAAGCCGTATTCCGTCGTGCTCTTCGACGAGATCGAAAAGGCGCACGAGGATGTGTTCAACCTTCTGCTGCAGGTCATGGAGGATGGCCAGCTCACGGATTCGCTCGGGCGGAAGGTGAACTTCCGCAACGCGGTCGTCGTCATGACCTCGAACGTCGGCGCGAAGGCCATCACGGACAGCCGCCGCAGCCTCGGCTTCACGCAGCAGACGGGCGAGGGCGCCGGGCGCACGGACGCCGAGATCCGCAGCATGGTCATGTCCGACCTGAAAAAGACGTTCCGGCCGGAGTTTCTCAACCGCGTCGACGACATCATCGTCTTTCACAAGCTCACGCGCGCCAACATCCGCCAGATCGCGCAAAAGCTGCTCGGCACGGTCAACACGCGCATGGAGCACGCGGGCGTGGAGCTGCAGGTGCCGGACGCGGCGCTCGATGCGCTCTCGGCCACGGGGTATGACCCCGTGTACGGTGCGCGGCCGCTGCGCCGGGCCATCCAGAGCACGATCGCCGACCAGGCGGCGGGCATGCTGCTCGACGGCACGCTCCAACAGGGCGATGTTGTGACGGCGGAGGTGCGCGACGGAAAAATTGTTTTGACGAAAACGCGCGAACGTGGTACGATAACGTCCTGAATGCAATCTGGACGGAGGCGTACCCCAACATGGCACAGAACACCCAAGAGGAAAACAAGGCAATTTATCTCGACCCGTTTCGCTACAATCAATTTCAGGGCTTCAATTCGCACAATCACGTCGTTGTCACCGAGGTCGGTGAAGGCACCAGCGTCGTGGAGGTCGAAATGACGCAGGACGGCATGAACCCGCTCAATATGGCCCATGGCGGCCTGATCTTCACGCTCTGCGATGTGGCGACCGGCGTCGCCGTGCGCACCGGCGGGCGCATCACCGTGTCGCTCGACAGCAGTATTCACTTCCTGCGCGCAGCCAAGGATACGCCAAAACTCGTGGCGCATGGCCGTGTCGTCAAGGAGGGCCGCACGACCGGCCTTGCCGTGGCGGAGGTGTTCAACGCCGAGGGCGTGCTGCTGGCCACCGCGGACGTGACGGTCTATTATGTGGACGAAAACACGTACACGGATACTACGATGCAGAAGTAAACGCACGATAAACGAAAAAAGAGACGTTCAAAGAACGTCTCTTTTTTGCGTCTACCCCTCCGCGCGGATGAGCGTCGTGCCGGGGTAGTAGTGCGCGAGAATGTCAGCGTACCCGCTGCCGCGCAGGGCCATGACGTTCGCCCCGTACTGGCTCATGCCGACGCCGTGGCCGCTGCCCGTGACGGTGAAGGTGAACGTTCCGCCGCCGTAGGCGACGGAAAACGCCGCCGAGCGCAGGGAAAAGAGCGCGCGCACCTGCGCGCCCGTGAGCGTTTCGGAGCCGACGGGGATGCTCGCCACGCGGCCACTGTCATCGAGTACCGGTGTGCCGAACCATGTGCCCGGGTCGTCGCCGAGCACGCAGTCCGGATAGCTGTCGAGCACGGCCGCGCGCACGGCGTCGGCCGCGATCTCAGCCGTCGAGACATAGTTCGGCACGTCCTGCGCCGTCTCGGGGGAGGACACGCTCACGAGATACGGCGCGTCGCCGCTCCAGAGCGCGGCACTGCTCTCGGTCGCCCCGGCGGACGAGGCGTGGAATACCGCGCGGATGAGCTGCCCGCCGTAGGTGAGGTACTGCCCGTCCGTGTCGGTCACGGCCTGACGGATGCGCGCCATGTTGCGCGCATAGTCCGCGCCCCATTGTTCGCGCAGCGCGGCGTCGTCCTTGCGCGCGCAGCAGCAGGTATATTGGTCGCAGACGCCGGCCTCCGGGTGGTTGGCAGCCCCGCCGCGCACGCGCTGGAGGATATACGTGCGCGCAGCGACTGCCTGCGCCCGCAGCGCCTCGGGCGCGAAGGATGCAGGCATCTCGGCGGCCACGACGCCGGGCAGCCAGTCGGCCATCGTCGTCTCGACGAGTGCGCCGCCGCTGAGCACCGTGATGGCCGTCTCGCTGTCGGGCGCGACGGCGGCCGACGCCGTCACGGACGGGACGGGCTGCGCCGCAGGCTCCGGCGCGGGGCCGAGCGTGACCACGAGCCACGGGATCACAAGCGAGAGCACCACGAGCAGCAGCGACAGCAGGAAAACTTTGCGCACGCGCGCCGCCTCCTTTCTGCCCTGCGGGGGCGTTTTGCGCCTTGACGCAGGGGGGAAATCAGTATAAAATAAGTCTATTCAATATGTATTGGGACAGGTAGTTTGTTATGCGCAAAAATGCTTGGGTAATCTGCTGCTGCACGGCCGTGCTGGCAGCGTTCGGGACCTTTTTCCGCTGGCTGCAGGATCAGGTCTGTTTTGAAGCCGAGACCGGCCTTGCCGTGCGCGGCAGCATCTGGCCGTATGCCGTCGCACTGATGATCGTTATCGCCGCGGTCGTGCTGGCCGTGGTCTGCTTCCGGATGAAAAACCAGCCGCACACCAGCTTTCCGGATTCGCTTCCGGCGGCCTTTGCCGCGGCGCCGCGCGTGCGTACCATCGGCGGCATCGTGCTCGGCGCGCTGCTGGCGGTCGGCGGCGCCTGGCTGATGATCAGCTCCGGCACGCTCTCGTCGCCCGGACTGCAGCGGGTACTGGCCGTGCTGGCGATCGTGACGGGCGCGGCGTTTGCGCGCCAGATGCTCGCCCCCGGCGATGCCGAGGCAACCTCCGGCGCCGTCGTGTGCGCGTCCATGCCGATCGTGCTGCTCGCGTTCTGGCTGATCGTGAGCTATAAGGTCAATATCATCAACCCAACCATTTCCGCCTACGCGGTCGAGATCCTGGCGCTGTGTGCCGCGCTCATCGCGTTTTATCAGCTCGCCGGCTTTGCCTACGGCCGCCCGAAGGCAATCAAGAGCATTTTCTGGAGCCAGTTTGCGGCCTTCCTGTGCATCACCGCACTGCCGGATGACCGCGCCGGCGCTCAGCAGCTCATGCTGGCGGCCATCGCGGGCATATTGGTGTTCCAGTCTTACCTGACCGCATCCAACATCCGCCCAGCCGTGTCCGGGCCGGTCGGCGGTGCGCAATAAGCTGTGAAAAGCCCGTGTGGCGCTGCCATGCGGGCCTTTCCATATAGAGACCGGCATCCGCCGGAGAGGAGAAACGTCTATGAACAACATCTTAGCCCAGCTCAACAGCGTACCCATGTACGCGATCTGCGGCGGCATCATCGCGTTCGTTGCGGTGGTGTGCGTCATTTTCCTTGTGCGCTCTTACCGCGCGGGTCTTGCCATCGGCATCGACCCCGCGCGCATGAAGCGCGCCATCACGTCGAGCGCCACGTTTTCGGTCCTGCCGAGCGTGGGCATCCTGCTCGGCGTCATCGCCCTGTCCGGCAGCCTCGGCACGCCGTGGCCGTGGCTGCGCCTGTCCGTCATCGGCGCGCTGCATTATGAGACGCAGGTCGCCCAGGCCGCGGCCGAGCAGGTCGGCATGCACGCCCTGTCCGCTGCCGAGATGACGCCGCAGGGCTTCACGACGATCGCCCTGCTCATGAGCGTGTGCATCATGTGGGGCATGATCCTGTCGATCTTCTTCAACAAGCGCTACCTCAAGCGCCTCGGCAACGACGGGGCCAAGTCGGCCTCCGGCGTCGGCTTCGGCGACAGCGCCATGACGGCCATGTTCATCGGCCTCGTGTGTGCGTACATCGGCAGCTACATCGGTGCGTTCGTGTCCGGTGAGGGGCTGTTCACCTGCACCGGCGACTGGACGCCGCTGATCGTCGTGGCCGTATCGGCGGCGGTGATGGCGCTGTTCGTGTATCTGGCGGAGAAAAAGAACATGGCCTGGCTGGAGAGCTTCTCCATCGCTGGCAGTATGCTCATCGGCATGGCGGCGGCCGTGCTCGTGCGGCTGTAAGGAGGGGACATCATGAACGAAACCGAACGCAAAACATATCTTGAACAGTTCAACCGCCGGACGCATGTCCTCGGCCGTATCGTGAGCGCGGTCACGCTCGTGCTGCTCGTCGGCGCACCGTTTCTCATCGGCACGTTCCTCGGCGCCATGCCTGATTTGGGCGCCGTTGCCAAGGGCTTTTTGTCCGTCGGCCTTGTGTGGACGGTCAGCAGCGTGGCGGAGTTTCTCATCTACACGCCGATGCTCGGCGCCGGCGGCGGCTACCTCGCCTTCATCACCGGCAACCTCATCAATATGAAGATCCCGTGCGCGGTCAACGCGCGCGACATCGTCGGCACCAAGACCGGCACGGCCGAAAACGAAATCATCTCGACGCTCTCGATCGCAACATCCTCGCTCGTGACCATCGTCGTGCTCGCGCTCGGCGTGGCGCTGCTCGTGCCGCTGCAGCCCGTGCTGCAGAGCCCCGTGCTCCAGCCGGCGTTTGCAAACGTCGTCCCGGCGCTCTTCGGCGCGATGGCATATCAGTATTTCCGCAAGAACGTGCAGGTCGCGGTCGCCCCGCTGGTCGTGATGAGCCTGCTGTTCATGCTCGTCCCGTCGCTGACGAGCTCCACGAGCTTCATGATCATTCCGAGCGGCGCACTGGCCATCGGCATTGCCTACGGCATGTACTGCAAGCAGAAGAAGGAGGCAGAGGTCAAATGAAGTTCCGTCCCGGTTATCTCGCGCTGGCCCCGCTCGCCCCGCTGGGAGCGGCCGTGGCGCACGCTGCGCTCACACCGCGCAAAACGTCCGGCTATCAGCCGCAGCCGGATCCCGACCGCGCCATGGCCTACGCTGAGAAGCTCTCGGCCATGATCCGGTGCGACACCACGTCGCACGCCAACGTCCGCGAGCCGGAAAAGTTCGAGCGCTTCCACGCGCTGCTGGCCGAGCTCTTCCCGCTCGTGCATGAAAAGCTCGCGCGCACGGACATTGACGGCAATCTGCTCTATTACTGGCCGGGCCGGGCACACGACCGCCCGATCGTGCTCATGAGCCATCAGGACGTCGTGCCCGCCGAGGGCACGTGGGCGCACGCGCCGTTTTCCGGCGACATTGCCGACGGCAAGGTCTGGGGCCGCGGCGCGTCGGACACCAAGTGCTCGGTCATGGCGTTTTTCCAGGCGGTCGAGGAGCTGCTCGCCGCCGGATACGAGCCGGCCAACGATGTTTACATCGCCTCGTCCTGCACGGAGGAGTGGGCGGGCGACGGTGCGCCGAAGCTCGTCGCCGAGCTCCAGCGCCGCGGTGTGCGGCCGTTTCTCGTCTGCGACGAGGGCGGCGGCATCATTGCCGAGCCGATCGGCGGCATCCCCGGCAACTTCGCTATGGTCGGCGTGTTTGAAAAGGGCAAGGCGGACGTGAAGTTCACCGCCCGCAGCACCGGCGGTCACGCCAGCGCCCCGACGGCGAACACCCCCATCGCGCGCCTGTCCGCGTTCGTGACGGATGTGGAAAAGCACGCGCCGTTTCGCAAGAAGTTCCTGCCCGAGGTCACGGCCATGTTCACGCGCCTTGCGCCGTATGCGCCGTTCGGCCTGCGGCTCGTGATGGGCAACCTCTGGCTGTTTGCGCCGCTGATGAAGGCCGTGCTGCCGCGCGTGTCGGCGCAGGCGGGGGCCATGCTGCGCACGACGATCGCGTTCACGATGCAGTCCGGCTCGGACGCGTACAACGTCCTGCCGCAGGAGGCGACGCTGGGCGCGAACATGCGCTTCATCCCGCACCAGGGCGAGCAGGAGAGCCTGGCCATCATCCGCCGGCTCGCCGAAAAGCACGGTCTGGAGATGGAGGTCGTGCACACGAACGACTACTCCGAGCCTGTGGACATCCACGGCGAGGCATTCCGTCAGGTGGAGCGGGTCATTGGCGAGACGTTCCCCGGTCTGCCTGTCAGCCCCTATGTCATGACCGGTGCAACGGACGCGCACTTCTATCAGGAGATCTGCGACAGCTGCGTGCGCTTCGCCCCCGTAATCTACGGCCCGGAGCAGATGAAGGGCATGCATGGCATCAATGAGAACATCGAATATAACTGCCTGCCAGGCGCGGTCGATTTCTACAAGAATCTCATCCGCGCGCAGGAGCAATAAAAAAACAGCGGCGCGCCCCGGCACAGCCGGGGCGCGCTGTCGTGGAAAGGCAAAGCGCCCGGACGTTTCGTCCGGGCGCTTTGCTGTCTTATGGTGCACGTTTTATTCAAACGAGATCATGTAGTAATACACCGGCTGGCCGCCGTTGACGACGTTCACGTCCGCCATCGGCAGACGCTCGCCGAGCAGATCGGCTGCGTGCTGGGCGGCGTCGCCCTGCACATCCTCGCCGTAGTAGATGGAGACGATCTCGGGGTCGAGATCGTTCGCGGCGTCCGCGATCCTGGTCAGTATCTTGTCAAGGTCGGCGTCGCTGCCGAGCAGCGCACCGTCCATCAGCGCCAGATACTCGCCCTTGTGGATGTCGTGGCCGTCAAAGTCGGAGTCGCGCGCGGCGTAGGTGATCTGCGCGGTGTGCACGCTCTCGATCGCGGCGCTCAGCTCCGCCTCGATGACGTCCTCGGCGCTCGCCGGGTCGAACGAGAGCATCGCGGTGATGCCCTGCGGTACGGTCTTGGTCGGGATGACGATGACCTTCTTGTCCGACAGCGGGATGCACTGCTGGGCGGCCATGATGATGTTCTTGTTGTTCGGCAGCACGAACACGACCTCCGCCGGGGTCTTGTTGACCTCGGTGAGGATGTCCTCCGTGGAGGGGTTCATGGTCTGGCCGCCGGTGACGACGCGGTCCACGCCCAGCTCGCGGAAGAGGTTGGCCATGCCCTCGCCGGCAGACACGGCCACGACGCCGAACTGCTTTTCGGGCTTGGCGATCTCGGGCTCGGCCTCCGCCTCGGCGGCGGTGCCGGCAGCGGTCTCGGGGGCGGCGTCCTTGCCGGAGAGCGCGGTGTGCTGGTTGCGCATGTTTTCGATCTTCACGGTCTGGAGCGGGCCGTAGGTCAGCGCCTCGGTCAGCACCTCGCCGGGCACGTTCGTATGCACGTGCACCTTGATGATCTCGTCGTCGTCGACCACGACGACGCAGTCACCGAGATTTTTCAGGAACGAGCGCAGGAGCTCCGGGCTCTTGCTGTTCTCGCGCGCGACGATGAACTCCGTGCAGTAGCCGAACGTGATCTCGCCGGTGTCGAACTCGGAGAAGTCCGCGCCTTCCTTCGGCGCCTGAGCGGCGGCCGGAGCGGCGGCGGTCACGGGGGCGGCGGTGCGGCCCTGCAGGTAGCCGAGCATGGCGTCCATGACGAGCACAAAGCCCTCGCCGCCGGCATCGACTACGCCTGCGCGGCGCAGCACGGGGTTGATGTTCTGCGTGTCGGCCAGCGCCTCGCGCGCGGCGACGAGCAGCGCGTCGAGCATACCCTCAAAGTCCGTGCTGTCTTTGGCGAAGGCCACGGCGGCCTGCGCGCCCAGACGGCTGACGGTGAGGATCGTGCCCTCGGCCGGCTTCATGACGGCCTTGTAGGCGGCGTCCACGCCGGCGGAGACGGCGGCGGCAAATTCCGCGGCGGTCGCGGTCTCGCGGCCCTTGAGGGACTTGGCGATCCCGCGGAACAGCAGCGACAAAATGACGCCGGAGTTGCCGCGCGCACCGCGCAGCAACGCGCTCGCGGCGCAGTCGGCCACGGCGCCGACGGTCTCGGTCTGCTTGCGGCCGAGCTCGATGGCGGCGGAGTTCATCGTCAGGCTCATGTTCGTGCCGGTGTCGCCGTCCGGAACGGGGAAGACGTTGAGCTCGTTGATCTTCTGTTTGTTTTCTTCCAGTGCCGCGTTCGCGCACAGGAGCATTTCCCGAAGCGCTGCGGCATCAATGATCTCTCTCAAATCTGTACACCTCCGACAGGGGGAATGAAAATGGCCCGGAAGCGCGGCTCCCGGGAGGGAAGCGGTGCGAAATGTTCCCGCTTAATCGAGGAACATGGTGTCCACGTACACGTCCACGCGCGCCACGGGCACGCCGGTGGCCTGGTTGACCTTGTAGCTGACCTCGTTGATGATGCTGTGGGCAAGCGCGGAAATGTTCACGCCGTGGTCGACCGCGATGTGCAGCTCCAGCGAGATGCTGCCGTCATCGGCGAACGTGGCGTTGACGCCCTTGGACATGGATTCACGGCGCAGAAGCTGGAACGGTCCGCTGTCTTTGCTGCGGCCGACCATACCCTTCACGCCGAAGCAACTGGTCGCGGCGTCGCCTGCAAGGTTGGTGAATACTTCGTTGGTGATGCTGATGGTGCCATTCGATTGTTCGATTTTGACCATGTAGACAGCCCCTTTCTTAACAGCAGTGATATATTATATAACAATAGGTGAGAAATCACAAGCGAAAAATTAGCGAAAAAACTGGACATTTTCCGTGAAAACGCCGGTTTTCACCCGGAAACTTGCACGTTTTCAATAGTTGTGTTTCGAAAAAAGAAACAAGAATCAAAAAACTATTATTTACGTTTTTTTGAAACTGTGTTATCATATTGACGTGAATGGGCGGATAGGTGCCCATTGCACGAATATAGGATAACATAAGAGAAATAGGAGATGAAGTTTATGGCAAGAAAGCTCGTTACCATGGACGGCAACAACGCTGCCGCCCACGTGTCCTATGCGTTCACGGAAGTGGCTGCCATTTACCCGATCACCCCGTCGAGCCCGATGGCCGACCTGGTCGATCAGTGGGCCGCTGCCGGCCGCAAGAACATCTTCGGCACGAAGGTCCGTGTGCAGGAAATGCAGGCAGAGTCCGGCGCAGCCGGCGCTGTCCACGGTTCGCTGAATGCCGGCGCCCTGACCACGACGTACACCGCCTCTCAGGGCCTGCTGCTCATGATCCCGAACATGTACAAGATGGCAGGTGAGCTGCTCCCGGCCGTGTTCCACGTGACGGCCCGCGCGCTCGCGTCGCACACGTTGTCCATCTTCGGCGATCAGTCCGACGTCATGGCCTGCCGCCAGACCGGCTTTGCCATGCTCGCCGAGGGCAATGTGCAGGAAGTTATGGATCTGTCCCCCGTGGCGCATCTGGCCGCCATCAAGGGCCGCGTCCCGTTCCTGAACTTCTTTGACGGCTTCCGTACCTCGCACGAGATCCAGAAGATCGCCGTCTGGGATTATGACGATCTGGCCGAGATGGTCGACATGGATGCGGTCAATGCCTTCCGTCAGCGCGGCCTGAACCCGCAGCATCCGCAGATGCGCGGCAGCCACGAAAACGGCGATATCTTCTTCCAGAACCGCGAGGCGTCCAATAAATATTATGACGCCGTGCCGGACCTGGTCGAGGAGTACATGGGCAAGATCAATGCCAAGATCGGCACCAACTACCAGCTGTTCAACTACTACGGCGCCCCGGATGCTGACCGTGTCATCATCTCCATGGGCTCCATCTGCGACGTGGCCGAGGAGGTCATCGACTACCTCAACGCCCACGGCGAGAAGGTCGGCCTCGTGAAGGTCCGCCTGTACCGTCCGTTCCGTGCCGACAAGCTCATCGCGGCCATCCCGGCGACCTGCAAGAAGATCGCCGTGCTCGACCGCACGAAGGAGCCCGGCGCACAGGGCGAGCCCCTGTACCTCGACGTCGTCACCGCGCTGGCCAACGCCGGCCGCAACGACATCGTCGTCACCGGCGGCCGCTACGGCCTCGGCTCCAAGGACACCCCGCCGTCCTCCGTGTTCGCGGTCTATGAAGAGCTCAAGCGCGACACGCCGAAGCGTCAGTTCACCATCGGCATCGTCGATGACGTGACCAACCTCTCCCTGCCGGAGACGGATGCGCCCGACACCTCTGCCGAGGGCACCATCGCCTGCAAGTTCTGGGGTCTCGGCGGCGACGGCACCGTCGGCGCGAACAAGAACTCCATCAAGATCATCGGCGACCACACCGATAAATACGTGCAGGCTTACTTCCAGTACGACTCCAAGAAGACCGGCGGCGTGACCATCAGCCACCTGCGCTTCGGCGATCACGAGATCAAGAGCCCGTACTACATCAACAAGGCCGACTTCGTGGCCTGCCACAACCCGTCCTACATCACCAAGGGCTTCAAGATGGTCCAGGATGTCAAGCCGGGCGGCGTGTTCATGATCAACTGCGAGTGGACGCCCGAGGAGCTCAGCCACCATCTGGACGCTTCCGCCAAGCGCTACATCGCCCGCAACAACATCCAGCTCTACACGATCAACGCCATTGACCTGGCCATCCAGATCGGCATGGGCAAGCGCAACAACACCATCCTGCAGTCCGCGTTCTTCTCTCTGGCGAAGATCATGCCGGAAGAGGACGCCATCCGCTACATGAAGGAGAAGGCCAAGGCCTCCTACATGAAGAAGGGCGAGGACGTCGTCGAGATGAACTACAAGGCCATCGACCTCGGCGCGACCGCGTATGTGAAGATCGACGTTCCGGCCGACTGGGCCGACGCCGTGGACGAGGCTCCGGCCAAGGAGCTGACCGGCCGTCCGGCCACCGTCAAGATGGTGCGCGACATTCTCACCCCGGTCGACAAGATGGACGGCGACAGCCTGCCGGTCTCCGCGTTTGTCGATCATGCCGACGGCACGTTCGAGCTCGGCGCCTCCGCGTATGAGAAGCGCGGCGTGGCCGTCTCCGTGCCCGAGTGGGACAGCACCAAGTGCATCCAGTGCAACCAGTGCGCCTATGTCTGCCCGCACGCGACCATCCGCCCGTTTGCGCTCACTGCCGACGAGCTGGCCGCTGCGCCCGCGCAGACCAAGGCTGTCGACTTCAAGGTCGGCGCCGGCAAGGGCGTTTACAAGTTCTCCATGGCCATCTCCCCGCTTGACTGCATGGGCTGCGGCGTCTGCACGCACGTCTGCCCGGTCGGCGCGCTGACGATGCAGCCGCTCGAGAGCCAGGAAGATCAGCAGCCCGTGTTCGACTACATGGTCGCCAAGGTCGCCGAGAAGAAGGAACTTCAGGACTTCACCGTCAAGGGCAGCCAGTTCCGGCAGCCCATGCTCGAGTTCTCCGGCTCCTGCGCCGGCTGCGCCGAGACGAGCTATGCCCGCCTGATCACGCAGCTGTTCGGCGATCACATGATGATCTCCAACGCGACCGGCTGCTCGTCCATCTGGGGCGGCCCGGCTGCCACCAGCCCGTACACCGTCAACAAGGAAGGCAAGGGTCCCGCCTGGGCCAACTCCCTGTTCGAGGATAACGCGGAGCACGGCCTCGGCATGTACCTCGGCCAGAAGAAGATCCGCGACGATCTGGCGGAGGATATCCGCTACATCGCCGAAAACGGCAAGGATCCCGCCAAGGTCGCGGCTGCGAAGAAGTACCTCGAGACCTATAACGACGGCGAGGCCAACCAGACCGCCACGGCGGAGTTCCTCGCGGTCATGGAGGCCAAGCCTGCCTGTGACTGCGAGCGCTACCAGCGCATCATGGCCAACAAGGACTTCCTCAACAAGAAGAGCTGCTGGATCTTTGGCGGCGACGGCTGGGCTTATGACATCGGCTTCGGCGGTCTGGACCATGTCCTGGCGCAGGACGAGGACGTGAACGTGTTCGTCTTCAACACCGAGGTCTACTCCAACACCGGCGGACAGGCGTCCAAGGCCTCCAACATCGGCCAGGTCGCGCAGTTCGCGGCTGCCGGCAAGGAGCTCAAGAGCAAGAGCCTTGCCGAGATCGCCATGAGCTATGGCTACATCTACGTGGCGCAGGTCGCCATGGGTGCCAACCCGGCGCAGACCATCAAGGCCATCAAGGAAGCGGAAGCTTACCCCGGCCCGTCCCTGATCATCGGCTACGCCCCCTGCGAGATGCACAGCATCAAGAAGGGCGGCATGACCAACTGCCAGGGCGAGATGAAGCGCGCGGTCGACTGCGGCTACTGGAATCTGTTCCGCTACGATCCGTCCGCTGAGAAGCCCTTCGCGCTCGACAGCAAGGAGCCGGCCGACGGCTACCGTGACTTCCTCATGAACGAGGCACGTTACGCCCGCCTGACCAACGAGTTCCCGGACCGTGCCGAGGAGCTGTTTGCCAAGTCCGAGGCCAACGCAAAGAAGCGCTACGAGCACCTGCTCAAGCTCAAGAAGCTCTACGACGAGGCATAAGTTTTCCTACCCACGCAGGCGGGGCTGATCTCAGCCCCGCCTTTTTGCGCTTTTCAGCGCCAAAAGGCACCACCGCAAGCCTTCTCCAACGCCCTGCCCGCCGGAACGTGTTGAAAACCGGCGGGGCATGGCGTATACTAGATAGCAGCTTACGCACGAAAGGGGAGACCGCCATTTGAATACGGACACCTATCAGAACGCGCTCGAATCCACGAAAGACAGCATCGAGGACGTGAACAACGCCATCGGCTTCAGCCTCGGCAGTCTCACGCTCGAAAAGCTCATCACCTCCGCCATCACGCTCGTGATCTGCATACTCGTCATCTGGATCATCATGCGTATTGCCCGGCGCATCTCGGCGCACTCGCGCCTGTCGGAGAGCCTGAGCCGATTCATCCTCAAGGTGCTCAAGATCGCGCTGGAGTTCATGGCCATCCTCATCGTGGCCGACAGTCTCGGCTTTAACGTCACGGCGCTGCTGGCCGTGTTCAGCCTGCTCGGCCTGGCTTTGTCGCTCTCGGTGCAAAACTGCCTGTCCAACGCCATGAGCGGCATCACCATCCTGCTCACGCGGCCGTTCGAGGACGGTGATTTCATCGAGGCCGGCGACGTGAGCGGCACGGTCAGGGACATCGGTCTGATCTACACGCAGCTGTGTACGCTGGATAATAAGGACATTTACGTGCCGAACAGCGACCTCTCGGCGTCCAAGATCATCAATTATAACCGCGAGCCGCAGCGGCGCGTGGACCTGACCTTCGGCGCGGACTATACCTGTCGCCCGGAGCAGGTGAAGGCGGCGCTGCACAACGCCGTGTCGCTCGTGTCCGGCATCCTGCCGGAGCCGGAGCCGTTCGTGCGCGTGTCGGGCTACGGGGAGAGCAACATCGAGTATACGGTGCGTGTCTGGTGCAAAACGGACGACTACTGGACCGTGTATTATGACCTCATGGAGGCCGTCGGCGCGGCGTTTGACGCCCACGGCGTGTCCATGTCCTACCCGCAGATGAACGTGCACGTGCTCGATACGCCGGAAAGTGCAAAAAAGGATTGACTTTCCCGCTTTTTCAGGTATAATAATATGGCCTGTGTATGGACGCAGGTGATCCTTGCTCTCATTTGAGATGAGGGCCACTAGACCAGAAGGAGGTGCAACTGAAATGGCAAAAACCACCGAAAAGTACGAACTGATGTATATCATCAACCCCAATCTGTCGGAGGAAGAGACTGCAGCAGTCGTCGAGAAGTTCAAGGCGCTTGTCGAGCAGAACGGCACGCTGGAGGAAATGGAGGAGATGGGTAAGCGCAAGCTCGCTTACGAGATCAACTACATTTCTGAGGGCTACTACGTGCTCGTCAAGTTCACCAGCGGCCCGGATTTCCCGGCCGAGCTGGATCGTGTGCTGGGCATCACGGACGGTATTCTCCGCTCCCTGATCACCCGTCGCCCGGAATAAGGAGGCACGGCAATGCTGAACCACATTGTGCTCATGGGCCGTCTGACCCGTGACCCCGAGCTTCGTTATACCCAGTCCCAGGTTCCCGTGGCGTCGTTCCGGCTGGCGGTCGACCGCGATTTCGGCGGCCGTGACGGCAGCGAGCGGCAGACGGACTTCATCGACATTGTCGCCTGGAGAAGCACGGCGGAGTTCGTCTCCAAGTACTTCACCAAGGGCAGCATGGCCGCCGTGAGCGGCCGCCTGCAGATCCGCGAATGGACTGACCGCGAAGGCGGAAAGCGCACGACTGCGGAAGTCGTGGCGGACAATGTCTACTTCGGCGAGAGCAAGCGCCGCGACGGCGGCGATGCGCCTCGCCCGGCAGCGCCGAGCGCATCGGCACCGGCTCACCGCGGCAGCTATGGCGGATATGACAATGTCCCCCAGGGCGGCAGCGCGTTTTCCGAGCTGGACGACGATGACGGCGACCTGCCGTTCTGATTTTGATAAAGGAGGATTACAGTCTTGGCTTTTGACAGAGATAAGAGCAAGAACCGCAAACGCAGAAAAGTTTGCCAGTTCTGTGTGGACAAGTGCACTTATATCGACTACAAAGACACCGCGAAGCTTCGCCGCTTCCTGTCCGAGCGCAGCAAGATCCTGCCGCGCCGCACGACCGGCACCTGCGCGATGCATCAGCGCGAGCTCACCGAGGCCATCAAGAGAGCGCGTCAGATCGCCCTCCTGCCGTACGTGACCGACTGAGTTTCTGTTCACAGACAGCAAACAGCCCCCATCGTTCGATGGGGGCTGTTTTTGTATACCTTTGTGCCGCGTTAATCCTCGAGATGCAGCGGGATGTTCTCGACCTGCGCGATGCAGGAGACCATGGCGCGGATCTGCGGCGTGAGCACCTTGTCGCGGTGGTGCACCAGCTGGCTCCACTGCTCCATGTGGCAGTCCGCGACCGGCAGGATCGCGAGCCGGCCCTCTTCCGCGCGGCGGCGCGCCGTGTAGCGCGGCAGCACGGACAGGTAGGGGTTGTGCTCGAGCAGCTGCATGACCATGCTCGTGCTCTCCAGCTCCAGAAACGGCCGGATCGACAGCTTCTGATGCGCCAGCTCCATGTCGAACTGGTGGCGATAGCTGTTGAACTGCGGCATGAGCACGAACGGCTCGTTGACGAGGTCGGCCAGCTTGAGCTGCTTGGCGGCGGCGAACGGGTGCTTGGGGCTGGCGACGATGACGATCTCCTGCGGGCACTCGAAGAGCTTGACGCGCTGCGCGTCGTAGCCCATATCGTCAAGCGTGTAGATCAGGTCGACTTCGTTGTGCATGAGCATGTCCGAGAGCGTTTTCGTGTCGCCTTCGACCAGCTGCGTGTTCACATGCGGACAGTGCTCATGATACAGCGGCAGGATCTCCCCGAAGCTGGCCGTCATGATCGACTCGATCGTGCCGATGCGCAGCGTGCCGGTCAGATCGCGCTCCTGCACCGTGAACGACACGGCGCGCGCCGCGGCCGACACGACATCGCGCGCGTAGGGGATAAACTCCTGCCCATAGTGGGTGATGGATACGGTTTTGCCGATGCGGTCGAACAGGCGCACGCCCAGCTCGTTTTCGAGCTGCTGGACCTGCACCGTAACGGCGGACTGGGAATAGCCCAGCGATTCTGCGGCCTTGGAGAAGCTCTGCAGCTGCGCGACCTTTAAAAACGTGGTCAGCAAGCGTAGTTCCATAGGCGATGCCTCCTTATCCCGATGTGGTTCCGTTTTTTTCTCAAGCATATAATACGTCGCAAATCCAGCCCGCGTCAAGCATTTTTTCGGATAATCGGCAAACAGCAGGGAATGGTTGACAGAAAATTATCATTTTCACGAAAGCATACCATCAAAATTTTGAATTGAATCGAAAACGAAAAACGTACCTTTCGAAATTGTGAATTTTACAACATACAAACGGTGTGTTATGATGCAGCTGTAGGCAAGGGGACCGATCAGCGGCCCCGAAACCCCAAAAAATTCAGGAGGTAGCTGCTATGAAAAACATTTGGCTGAACATTCTTGCATTTGTTGCGTTCCTCGCGATCGAGATCACCGCTGTCTCCTTTATGAGCACGTACTTCGCCGGCTCCACCGCGATGGTGCTGCTGGGTGTGCTTGCGCTCGTGATCGGCGGCGTCTACACGGCTTTGCTCGGCAGAGACATTGCCAGCATCAAGCGCTGAGCCGATCCTTTCTTTGCTATCTTCCATCCATTTCTGCTTTTTTCTCCAAGGCTCCCGGGAGTAACCGCCTCCCGGCGCCACCCCCAAACGTGCGGGTCTCCTGCACGAAAAAATCTCCTTCCGTAACCGCCGGGAGGAGATTTTTTTATTTGCGTTCGTACCCGGAAGGAGATTTACAACCGCGCCGGGCTGTGGTACACTACGCTCAGAACTGCATACTGCGCAGTCTTCGCCGCTTCGGGCGGCAGGGGAAATGCGGGTGAAAGGCCCCGCGAGTCGGTCACTGTGAAGCCGCCGGAAGGCGGATAAGTCAGAATACCCGAAGGCTGCAGGCATTTCTGCCGGAACCGGAAGTTGCATGGCTGAACGAAAGAATTTCGTTCGGCCGGTTTTGCTGCACCTGTCCGCCGTTTCCGGCGGGCAGAATTTTTGTTTTGGGAGGAAAGCACATGAAAAAACGGTTACTGGCCCTGCTGCTGGTGCTGGCGATGGTGTTCAGCCTTATGCCGGCGGCACTGGCCGCGGACACGCTCAGCGGCAGCGGCACGGAGGACGATCCGTACCTGCTGGCCACGGCGGCAGATCTCAGGGCATTCCGCGACATGGCCAATGCGGAGGCGTCCAGCAAGCTCTGCGCGACGCTGACGGCCGACATTGACCTGGGCGGCGAAGCATGGACACCATTTGAACCGTCGTCCGGCTTTGTGACAGAAGCATATGCCGGCACATTTGACGGCGCGAACCACACCATCAAGGGCCTGTCGGTGAACTCGACTTCGAGCAAAGGTGCGGGCTTGTTTGGCACGGTTTGCGGCGCGACCATCAAGAATCTGAAGGTCGAGGGCAATGTTTCTGCGAGCAACAGCGCTTTTGTTGGCGGCATTGTCGGCAGAACGCAGACCAGCGCCACGATCGACAGCTGCTCTTTTGCCGGAACTGTCACCTCCACGAAAAAAAGTGGCTCGTCAAACGCAACGGCCGGTATTGTTGGTAAGGTCAACAAAGGCCCGGTCACGATCACAAATTGTGCGAATACTGCGACCGTAAACGGGAATGGCAACATTGCAGCCGGTATTCTTGGCTATGGCGGTAGCAACAAGGTCACGATTGAAAATTGCTATAATACCGGTGCGATCAGCGGTCGGTGGTACGCCTCCGGCATTTGCGGCTCTGATACGTTGTCTGCCAGCAAGATCACCAACTGCTATAACAGCGGCACGATCACCGCTACGAATGGCGGAAGCTATTACGCGGGCATTACCGCAAACTTTAAGGGCACGATCAGCAACAGCTACTATGCGAATCCGGCGGCGGATGCGCTCGCTGGCACCACGCCCGCTACGGCAATCGCTATTACCGCTCCCGACGGCCTTGCGGACAAGCTCGGCAATGCCTTCAAAGAGGACACGGCGGGCGCCAACAACGGCTACCCCATCCTTGTCTGGCAGGCGGGCGAAGTGGTGCAGCCCGACCCGCGCATCGAGCTGACCGGTCCGGCCACGCTCTGGCGCACGACGAATGAGCCCCTGCCGCAGGCGACGATCACTGCTGCCTGCAGGGACATGGACAAGGATACGCACGTCGACTGGACGCTGACGGAGGGCGAGGGCATCATCGCGCTCGAGACGCCGGAGGGCGCGGGCGCGGCCAACCAGTCCGTGATCGTCAAGGCGCTGGCCAATGCTTCCGGCAAGGCGGTCATCACGGCGGCCACGGCGGACGGCATCACGGCAAGCCTGACGCTCTATGTCATTCCCCAGATCACGATCGTCGAGATCGACGGCACGGCCGCCGTGGGCGCGACGGTACGCGCCAAGGTGTATGTCCTCGGCGGCGGCGAGTACGATTATGCGAACTTCCCGGCGCTGCAGATCCAGTGGCGTTATGCCACGGAATCCGCCGGCACCCGTCAGGACATCGCCGGTGCGACCGGGTTGGAATATACCATTCCGGAGAATATGGCCGGAAACTATCTGGCCTGCCGCGTGAATGGCATCGACACGAACAGAACCGTTCCCATTGTTTCCGCCGAGGAGGCGAAGCTCCAGGCCGACGCCTCGGCACTGACGCTCGATACCTCCGACATCCGCGCGGCCACGACGATCGCGCTGCCGGCGACCGGGGCCGTGAACGGCTCGGCTATCACGTGGACGAGCACGGACAGCAGCATCATCGACCCAGCGACCGGCGCCGTGACGCTGCCGGCCAGCGGCATCCAGACCGTCACCCTCTCGGCGACGCTCACGCGCGGCAGCGCCACTGCGCACCGCAATTTTGATATCCGCGTCTGGTCGCAGGCGGAGGTCGACAAAGACGCCGCCAAGAGCGAGCTGCAAAAGCTCGTCGAGCAGCTCGACGGCAACGTGACCCTGACGCCGGAATACGGCCGCGACACGAACGTGAACGCGATGCTCGGCGCGAAGCTCAACGACAGCAGCATCGCGGTCAGCGTTGCGGCTGTGGAGGAAGTCTCCGGCGGTGCGGGCGTCGCAGCCGACGGCACGATCACTTACTACTACGTCGACCCGAACACCACGCCGCTCATGCACTGCGGCAGCTACTGCGTCACGTTCGCGCTCAGCAAAGCCGGCGCGACCGAGACGCTGAAGGTCCCGGTCATCATCGGCTGGGACGCGCTGCGCGTGCGCACGGCGATCTCGAACGAGATCACGGCGAAGCTCACCGCCGAGGGCCTGTGCGCCGCGGGCGAGACTCCGGCTGTGGTCACGCAGGATCTCACGCTGCCGAAGGTCATCGACGGGAAAAAGTGGGCGCTTATCTCCTGGACGTCCAGCGATCCGTCCGTGATCGCCGTCAGCGACCGCAGCCAGCAGACGGCCGACACGCTCTTTGACCCCTATGTCGGCGTGGTCAAGACGCCCGCACAGGACAAGACCGTCACCCTCACCGCGACCGTGACCTTCCAGTTCACGGGCACGCAGGAGCAGACCATCACGGTCAGCAAGGTGTTCACCGTGACCGTCAAGGGTCAGGAGACAACCGTGCGCGAGGACCTGCAGGCCAAGCTCGACGCGGGCTTTGCCGCCTACGGCGGCCTGCGCGACGCCGTGACCGGCCAGCCCCTCACGGAGCGCGACGGCAAGTACCTTGCCGCGAACGATATCCATTTCCCGACCACGCATGACTTCGGCGTGGACGGCAAGTACACCCCCGTGACCATCACGAGCAGCGATGCCGACACCATCGTGTCGCCGGACGTCGACAATGCCGCGCGCGTGGACGTCTACCGTCCGCTGCCCGGCGAGGCGCCAAAGGACGTCACCGTGACGGTGATGCTCACGGACTCCGACAGCGGCGTGACCGTCTCGCGCGACTTTGTCATCGCCGTCCAGCCGCTCACGCAGCAGGAGATCGACAGCGAGCTCGCGCTCATGGCCGAGGTCAAGGCGCACTACTTTGACGGCATCCGCAATGCGAATACCGACCCCAACTACATCACGACCGACCTGCACGCGTTCCAGGAGGTGCATCGCAGCGCCGATGGCACGCTCGTCTGGACGTATGACAACGCGGACCTGACCGGCAGCGGCATCGTCCCCGTGGCGATGGACGGCTGGCAGACCACCGAGCGGTGGCGTCTGTTCCGCTCGACGAATCCGGCGGTCATCAGCCACGAAAACCTGCTCGTGACGCGCGCGACGGAGCACAAGGCCGTCACGATCGTCAGCGAGCTCTCGAGCGAGACGCTCGGCAAGTACGCCGCGCGCTACCCGGACAACGCGGACTTCCAGGCGCTGAGCCATCAGGCCGTCTCCGCGCGCCTGATCGTCGCCGGCACGGCGCCCACGAGCAGCGAGCCGCAGGTCACGACCAGCACCGTCACCTTCCAGCTGCACACGGACACCGATGTGTGGATCCGGCCGACCATCGTCTACGATCAGCCCGAGGGCACGACGGCGATGGATGTGTTCCGGCAGGTGCTCACGGCCAACGGCTACACCTATGAGGCCAAGGGCAGCTATGTGCAGGCGATCATCCGGCCCGACGGCACGCGCGTGGCCGAGTTCAGCAAGGGGCAGAACTCGGGCTGGCTCTTCCGCGTGAATGATGACTTCCCGGACGTTGCCATGGACGAGTATCAGCTTCAGGACGGCGATGTGATCGAGGTGCTCTTCACGGCGGATTATACGCAGGAACCCGGCATGCTCCTGCCGTTTACGGACGTGTCGTGGGATCATTGGGCGTACAGCGCGGTCAAGCGCGTCTACACCCGCGGCCTCATGGTCGGCGTGAGCGACACGAGCTTTGCGCCGGGCCAGACGCTCAGCCGTGCCATGCTCGCGTCCATCCTCTACCGCTTGGCGGGCGAACCGGCCGTGACGGCGGAAAATCCCTTCACGGACGTTCCGGCTGACCGGTGGTATACGGACGCTGTCATTTGGGCGGCCGAAAACGGCATCGTCGTCGGCTGCGGCGACGGCACGTTCCGGCCGAACGCGCCGGCCACGCGCGCGCAGACGGCGGTCATGCTGTATGCGTATGCGAACTTTGCCGGACGCAATACGTCCCAGCGCGCGGACCTGTCCGCGTTTGCGGACGCGGCGGATGTCCCGTCCTGGGCGCTGGCGGAGATGCAGTGGGCGCACGCCGCGCAGCTCATCCTCGGCCGTGACGGCAAGCTCCTTGCTCCGAACGCCGAGGCGACCCGCGCCGAGATGGCCACCATCCTCAGCACATTCATCGGCAAGTAATCACAAAAACGGCAACACCCCCGAACTTCGGTTCGGGGGTGTTGTGCGCTTTGGGGAAAGATTGGGGAAAGAAAGGGGGGAAGCGGTTTCTTATTTTTTCGTGCCGCAGACCTGATACATCCGGTCGTCCGAGATGACGACGTCCACGTCAAAATACGGGGCCATGCACGCGGCAAGCTCCGTTTCGCTGATGAGCGAGATGGAGACCGCGCTTGCTGAGCCTGCGTGGTGCCGGTCGAGCATGGCGCGGCTCATGCCGTGCGCGACGGACAGGCGGCCGCCGGTCTTGAGCAGCGTCGCCAGGTGCGCGATCAGGCGCGCCGGGTCGGGGAAGTGCGGGAAGGCGTTGTAGACCATGCAGCAGTCAAACGGCTGCGGGAGCGGCACGGTCTCAATGTCGCCGCAGAGCACGGTCACGCGCGCGTCCGGGAACTTTTCGGCGGCGCGCCGGGCCATTTCCGGGGCAATGTCCACGCCGGTGACGCTGTGCACGTCCCGCGCCAGATAGTCCGGGAAGAGCACGCCAGTGCCGCAGGCCACGTCGAGCACGTCCATGCCCGCGCGGATGCCGGCGTTGTCGAGAATGGTGCGGATGACCGGCTCGTTGCGGATCATTTCCGCGTCCCAGTTCGGGGCGCAGCGGTCGAAAAACGAAATGACGTCACTGCGTTCAATCATCGGCAGGCACCTCCTTCGGGTAGCGTTCGGGGATGAGGCGTGCCTTCATGAGCGCGAACACGATGCTCGGAATGAACACGAGCTGGATGACGGTGCCGGGCCAGCTCTTGACGACGGAGCCCGCGACCCACGTGGCCATGGAGTAGCTGCCGCGCGCGAAGATGAGCGCATTGACCAGACCGTTGACGACGCGGCCGGCGACGATGGCGACGATGAGGCTGATATAGAGGTCAGCGTACACGTGGCGCGTGCGCACGCAGCGCATCATGATGCCGGCGATCAGGCCGTAGACAGCCAGCTCGATCATCATCGACGGCAGGATGCTCACCGGGGGCATGCCGCACAGTGCGCTCGAGAGCGCGGGGCCGGCCAGACCGCACAGCAGGCCGAACTGCCAGCCGCACACGAGGCCGCACAGAAAGACGGGGATGTGCATCGGGCAGAAGATCTGGCCTGCGCCCTGAATGCCGTGAAACAGCAGCGGCAGCACATAGCACAGGGCGATGCACACGGCGGTGATGATGGATTTTTTGACGGTAGACATGGTTTGCATCGGACTTCGGTTCCTTTCTGATTTTGGATTTACAGGAGTATTTCCGCTGCGCACACAAGGGCGCACAGCGCAAGCGCGCCCCAGCCGCTCAGGGGCAGGGGAACGGACTTTTTTCGGGTGCGGCCGCGCGCGCCGCGGTAGCCGCGCGCCTCCATGGCCATGGCGAGCTCGTCGGCACGCTTGAAGGCGCTGAGAAAGATCGGCACGATCAGCGGCAGCATGGCCTGTGCGCGCTCGTGCAGGCGGCGGCTTTCAAAGCGTGCGCCGCGCGCGATCTGCGCCTTGCGGATGGTGTCGGTCTCTTCGAGCAGCGTCGGGATGAACTGCACGGCGACGGACAGGATCATCGCAATGTCCTCGACCGGCAGCCGCACGAGCCGCAGCGGGCTGAGCAGCGTCTGGATCGCGCCGGTGATCTCGAGCGGCGGCGTCGTGCACGTGAGCACGTTGCTCAGCACGAGGATGAGCGCGAGCCGCACCGTCACCTGCGCGCCCTGCACGATGCCGGGCACGGACAGCGTGAGGATCCACCAGTGCCAGATGGCGTCGTCGGTGGCGAAAAACAGGGCGTTCATCACAAAGATGAGCAGGAAAAACCAGCCCATGCGCGCCACGGACGCGAGTGCGGTGCGCAGCGGCAGACCGCAGACGGCCACGACGGCGGCTGTGACGGCGAGCAGCAGCGCATAGCCGAGCCAGGCGTCCGTGCACACGGTGGCGGCGATGAGGATGAGAAAGCCGAAAAACTTCGCCCGCGCGTCCAGCCGGTGCAGGATCGAGGTGCCGGGGGTGAACTGCCCGGTCAGGTGTTCCCTCATGGGCGGCCACCGCCCTTCGCGCGCAGCACGGCCGCGAGCAGCGCGTCATAGCTTGCGATGTCCTGTGGAATGTCCAGCCCGCCCTGCTTCAGCAGCGCGGCGGCGGTGCGGCTCTGCGGCACGCCCAGCCGGTGCGTGCGCATCCAGTCGAGGTCGGCGTAGATCTCCTCCGGTGTGCCGTCGCGCACGAGCTGCCCGTCCTCCAGCACGAGCAGCCGCTGCGCATACGCGCCCAGACAGTCGGCGTTGTGCGAGACCATGAGGATGGTCATGCCGCCGCGGTTGAGCTCGGTGATGAGCTGCAGAAACGCCTCGCGCCCGAGCGGATCGAGCCCCGCGATCGGCTCGTCAAGAATCAGATACTCCGGCTTCGCCGCCAGTACGCCCGCGATGGCCACGCGCCGCTTTTCCCCGCCGGAGAGGCCCATCGGCGGTTGGTCGTGGACTTTCTCGAACGAGAAGCCCACGGTCTCGAGCGCCCAGCGCACGCGCGCCTGCTTTTCGGCGGCGCTCAGGCCGCTGTGCTTCAGGCCGAAGGCCACGTCCTTTTCCACGGTCGTCTCAAAGAGCTGGCACTCCGGGTACTGGAACACGATGCCGACCTTGCGCCGCAGGATGCTGCGGTCATAGCGGCGGGCGTGGATGTCCTGCCCGTCGAGCATGACGGTGCCGGCCGTCGGCGTGAGCAGACCGGCCATGATCTGGATGAGCGTGGACTTGCCGCAGCCGGTGCGGCCGAGGATGCCGACGAAGCTGCCGTTTTCGACCGTGACGGACACATCGCGCAGTGCAGTGGTCTCAAAGGGTGTCCCCGCGCCGTAGACACACGTCAGATTCGTTACTGTGATCGGCATAGTTCCTCCGCAAGCTCCTCGAGCGTCAGCGGGCAGCGGGCGAGCACGATCCCGGCCTGCTTCAGGTCGTAGTACATCTGCACCGGCATCGGCGGCGTGAGCCCTGCCGCGGCCAGCAGCTCCGGCTGCGTGAGCATCTCGCGCGCCGTGCCGTCGGCGATCATTTTGCCGTTGTGGATGAGATAGACGCGGTCGGCGCCGATGGCTTCTTCAATATAATGTGTAATCATGACGACGGTCTTGTGCTGCTGCGTGTGCAGGCGGTGGATCGTGCGCAGCACCTCCTGCCGGCCGTCGGGGTCGAGCATGGCGGTGGCCTCGTCGAACACCAGAATGTCCGGCGACAGGGCCAGCACGCCGGCCAGCGCCACACGCTGCTTCTGCCCGCCGGAGAGCGTGTGCGTCGCGCGGTTTTCATAGCCTGCCATGTCCACGGCGGCGAGCGCCGCGGCCACGCGCGCGGGGATCTCGTTTTCCGGCACGCCGTAGTTTTCCAGCCCGAAGGCAACATCCTCGCCCACGATCGTGGACACGAACTGGTTGTCCGGGTTCTGAAACACCATGCCGACTTTGCGCCGCAGCGCCCAGCGGTTGGCGGGGTCGGCAGCGTCCATGCCGTCGACGGTCAGCGTGCCGTGCTGCAGCGGCAGCAGGGCGTTGAAGTGCTTGACGAGCGTGGATTTGCCGCAGCCGTTGTGCCCGAGCACGGCTACAAACTCGCCGGGGGAAACGTGCAGCTGCGCACCGTTGAGGGAGCGGCGGCCGCCCGGCCCGTCGTAGGAAAATCGAATGTCGTGTGCATCAATCATGATCGGATCGCCCATACTCTTTATCGTATATTTGACACAAGTATAACAAAAAACGACCGCCGCGCAAGCCCGGTGGGGGGATGTTTTTTCGGGAAAAAACCACACAATATACAAAGCTTGTCCCGGTTGACGTGCGCATGCTTTGGCGGTACAATAGCAGCACGAATCAGAAAGGATGACTGCCATGTACAATGGTTATTATTATGGCTTTGATATGACGTATCTGGTGCTGGTCGTGCCGGCGCTGCTCATTGCGCTCATCGCGCAGATCCAGGTCAAGAGCGCGTTTTCGCGCTATGCCGGCGTGCGCTGCACGAGCGGGCTGACCGGCGCGCAGGCGGCGCAGCGCATCCTGCAGGCAAACGGCATCACCGACGTGCGCATCGAGCACATCTCCGGCAAGCTCACCGACCACTTCGACCCGCAGGCGAAGGTTATCCGCCTCTCGGACGAGGTGTATGGCGTCGCGTCGATCGCGGCCGTCGGCGTCGCGGCGCACGAGGCGGGCCACGCCGTGCAGTACGCGACCGATTACGCACCCATCCGCATCCGCGCGGCCATCATCCCGGCTACGCGCATCGGCTCCAATCTCTCGTGGCCGCTGCTCATTGCGGGGCTGATCTTCAACTGGACGGCGCTCGTCTGGGCGGGCATTCTGCTCTTCGGCCTTGTGACGGTGTTCCAGCTGGCGACGCTGCCGGTGGAGTTCAACGCCTCGCGCCGCGCGCTGGCGGCGATCGAGTCGCGCAACCTGCTCACGGACGATGAGCTGCGCGGTGCGCGCAGCGTGCTGCGGGCGGCCGCCATGACGTATGTCGCGGCGCTGCTGGTGTCGTTCGCGCAGCTGCTGCGGCTGATTATTCTCTACGGCAACCGCCGCCGGGATTGACACAGCCGTTGCAATCGGCGCCGAAGTATCGTAAAATAGCAGGTACGAACGGTACCTGCTATTTTCTTTTTGGGGTGATCGTATGCATCGCATTTTTATCGTGGAAGATGACGCGGCCATCGCCGCCGCGCTGCAAAAGCACCTGACGACGTGGGGCTTTGACGTGCGCTGCGCGGAGGATTTCCGCAATGTGCTCGCCGAGTGCACGGCGTTTGACCCGCAGCTCGTGCTGCTGGACATCACGCTCCCGTTTTATAACGGCTACCACTGGTGTCAGGAGCTGCGGCGCGTGTCGAACGTGCCGGTCGTGTTCATTTCCTCAGCGTCGGACAATATGAACATCGTCATGGCCATGAACATGGGCGGGGATGATTTCATCGCCAAGCCCTTTGATCTGAACGTGCTGCTGGCGAAGATCCAGGCGATCTTGCGCCGCACGTATGATTTTGCCGCGCCCGCGCCCACGCTCGAGCATCGCGGCGCCGTGCTCAACACGGCGGATGCGAGCCTGATGTATCAGGGGCAGCGCATCGAGCTGACGAAAAACGACTACCGCATCCTGCAGACGCTCCTCGAGCGCAAGGGCAGTGTCGTCAGCCGCGAGACGCTCATGGAAAAGCTCTGGGAGACGGACAGCTTCGTGGACGAAAACACGCTCACGGTCAACATCGCCCGTCTGCGCCGCAAGCTTGAGGCCGCCGGTCTGTCGGATTATATCACGACGAAAAAAGGCCTCGGCTATCTCATCGAGTGAGGGGGCAAGATATGTTTGGTGCCTATGTGCGGGAAAACCGCAAGGTCGTGATCGCGCTCGCGGTCTACACGGCCGTGTTCGGATTCATATTCTGGCTCTACCGGCTGCCGCTGGGCGCGGTGAGGTATGCGGCGCTCGTGTGTCTGTTTTTGCTGCTGGTCTGGCTTGCGGTCGATTACCGGCGCTTTGCCGTGCGCCTGCGCCTGCTGCGGCGGCTGGAGCAGGAGATCACGCTCAGCACCGAGCAGCTGCCGGAACCGGACGGTGCGCTCGAGGCGCAGTATCAGGCGCTCGTGCGTGCGCTCGATGCCGACCGCCGCACACAGCTGACGCGCAGCCAGCAGGGCTATCAAGAGCTGGTGGAGTATTACACCGTCTGGGCGCACCAGATCAAAACGCCCATCGCCGCCATGCGCCTGCTGCTGCAGGATGCGGACACGGACGAGCAGCGCGCGCTGCTCGAGCAGCTGCAGAGCGTGGAGCAATATGTGGAGATGGTGCTCGGCTACCTGCGGCTCGAGAGCCCGTCGTCGGACTATGTCATCCGCAACTACCTGCTCGACGATATCGTCCGGCAGGCGGTGCGCAAGTATGCCTCGCAGTTCATCCGGCGCAGGCTGCGTCTGGAGTACACGCCGCTGAACGTCAGCGTCATCACGGATGAGAAGTGGCTGCTGTTCGTCATCGAGCAGGTGCTCTCCAACGCCCTCAAGTATACGCGCAGCGGCTCGGTCTCCATCACGCTCGAAGCGCCGAAGACGCTGTGCATCCGCGACACGGGCATCGGCATTGCGCCCGAGGATTTGCCGCGCGTGTTTGAAAAGGGCTTCACCGGCTGCAACGGCCGCACGGACAAGCGTGCGACCGGCATCGGGCTGTACCTCTGCCGGCGCATCCTCGAAAAGCTCGGCCACACGATCGCCATTACCTCGGAGGTGGGCGTGGGTACGACGGTGCGCATCGGCCTTGCGCAGGACGCGCTCGAGGTCGAGTGAGCCTTACAGAATCGTAAGTTTCCGCCGGGAAAATGTAAGCCGGAAGTATGGCAGCCATTTTCCCGGCGGTTTATACTGAGCCTGTCATTACACAGGAGGTAACGGTTATGTCGTTTTTGGAAGTTCGTCACGTTCAGAAAATTTACACCACACGCTTCGGCGGCACGAAAGTGCAGGCGCTCAGCGATGTGAATTTCACGGTCGAGAAGGGCGAGTACGTCGCCATCATGGGCGAGAGCGGCAGCGGTAAGACCACGCTGCTCAACATTCTTGCCGCACTCGACAAGCCCACCGGCGGCGAGGTCGTGCTCGACGGCCGGGCGCTGGGCACGATCCCGGAGCGGGAGATCGCGGCGTTCCGCCGCTCGCAGCTCGGCTTCGTGTTTCAGGAGTTCAACCTGCTTGATACGTTCTCCGTGCAGGATAACATCTTCCTGCCGCTCGTGCTTGCCGGCCGGCCGTACACGGAGATGGCCGCGCGCCTCGCGCCCATCGCCCGGCAGCTCGGCATTGCGGAACTGCTGCAGAAGTTCCCATATGAGCTCTCCGGCGGACAGAAGCAGCGTGTAGCCGTCGCCCGCGCGCTCATCACGCAGCCGAAGCTCGTGCTGGCCGATGAGCCGACCGGCGCGCTCGATTCTCGTGCGACGGATGAGCTGCTGCGCCTGTTCGAGGAGATCAACCGCGACGGCCAGACTATCCTCATGGTCACGCACTCGGTCAAGGCGGCCAGCCACGCCTCGCGCGTGCTGTTTATCAAGGACGGCGAGGTGTTCCACGAGATCTATCGCGGCGAGAGCACGGATGAGCAGCTCTATCAGAAGATCTCTGACACGCTCACGATGCTGGCAACGGGCGGTGAGCGCCATGCGTAATCTCTACCCGCGTCTGGCGGCGACGAATCTGAAGAAAAACCGCCGGTTCTACCTGCCGTATCTGCTGGCCTGCATCGTGATCGTGGCGCTGTTTTGCATCATCCTCACGCTCGCGAGTGATCCGTATCTCGGTCAGATGCAGCACGGCGGCAGCGTCAGTCAGGTGCTCGGTTTCGGCGTGTCGATCATGGCGCTGTTTTCCGCCATCATCCTCTTTTATACAAACAGTACCTTCACCAAACAGCGCAAGCGCGAGTTTGCCATCTACAACATCCTCGGCATGGAAAAGCGCCACATCTCCTACGTGCTCTTCTGGGAGTCGCTGTATACGGCGGCCATGGCGCTGTTTTTCGGCCTCGTGGCGGCGGGTGTGTTCTCCAAGCTCCTGCAGCTCGTGCTCATGCGGCTCATCGGCGGGGAGGCCACGTTCGGGCTGAACATCCGCCTGATGAGCATCGGCTGTACGGTGGTGTTCTTCGGCGCGCTGTTTTTGCTGCTGCTGCTCAATACCATCCGCATCATCCATCTGTCGAACCCCGTGCAGCTGCTGCGCGCCGGCAGTGAGGGCGAGCGCGAGCCGCGCAGCAAGTGGATCCTCGCACTGCTCGGCGCGGTGTGCCTTGCCGCGGGCTATATCATTTCCCTGCGCACAAACGTGGCCTTGTATGCCATCCAGAATTTCTTCCCGGCGGTCATCCTTGTCATCATCGGCACGTATCTCACGTTCATCGCGCTGAGCATCGTCGTGCTCAAGGCGCTGCGAAAAAACCGGCGTTACTACTATAAAACCAGCCACTTTGCCACCGTCTCCGGTCTCATTTACCGCATGAGCCGCAACGCGGCCGGCCTTGCGAGCATCTGCATCCTCTCGACGATGGTGCTCGTGACGGTCTCGACCACGGTGAGCCTGTACAAGGGGCTGGATGCCTACGCCGACGTGCGCTGGCCGCAGGATATGACGCTCACGCTCATGACCGACCCCCAGACGAATACGGCGCCGGACGTCGCGCCGGTTTTGCGGGTGGTGGATGATGCCATGACGCGCTCGGGGCTCACGCAGAGCAATGTGCACGGCTATCGCACCGTCAGGTTTTCCGCGCAGCGCAGCGGCGATGCGCTCGATCTCACGAGCGAACAGCTCACCGGTTCGAGCGCCGATGAATACGCCGTCATGGTTCTGGACACGGAGGGCTATGCCGGCCTGACCGGCGAGCAGGTGACGCTCTCGCCCGGCGAGGCGCTCGCATGGACGGACGGCGCAGCCTTTGGCGACACGCTCACGCTCGGCGGCGACACGCTGCGGCTGCGGCAGCTTGACAGCTTCTCGCTCGTCAGCGGCAGCTCCATCATGGGTCTGCACACACTGTATCTGGTCGTGCCGGATCTCGACAGCGTGCTCGAGCTGCGCGCGCAGCAAAACGCCTATACTAACGAGCACGGCGGCACCCGCAGCATGCTCAACTACACATATCAGTTCGACCTCTCCGGCACGGACGACGAGCAGCTCGACGCGCTGCACGCACTGCTCTGCGACCCCGCGTTTGAGTCTGCTGCCGAGGCGGCGAACGTGCAATACACGACCGATATGCGCGCCGACGGCTATCCCACGCTGCGCAGCACGTACGGCGGCTTTTTGTTCCTCGGCTTCTTCCTCGGGTTCGTGTTCCTGTTTGCGACGGTGCTCATCATCTACTACAAGCAGGTCTCCGAGGGCTATGACGACCGCGGGCGCTTCCGCATCATGCAGCAGGTCGGCATGACGCCGAAGGAGGTCAAGGCGACCATCCGCACGCAGGTGCTGCTCATGTTCTTCCTGCCGCTTGTGACGGCGGCGATCCACATCGCGTTCGCGTTTCCGCTCATCAAGCAGATCGTGTTCGCCTTCGGGCTGCAAAACGTGCATCTGTTTTTGCTGTGCACGCTCGGAACGTTCGGCGTCTTTGCGCTGCTGTACACCTTTGTGTACCTGCTCACGGCGCGCACGTATTACCGCATCGTGCGCATGACGGATTGAATCAAAAAAGTCCGCACAGGCATTGCCTGTGCGGACTTTTTTGTATATGCGGCCTTAGCCCCAGAGGGCGGTCAGCATGGGGATGATCTGCTTCTTGCGGCTCATCACGCCGGGCAGGAACACGGCGCTGTCCTTCGGTTCGACCGAGAAGGCGGCGCGGATCGTGTCGTCATTGCCGATGTAGAGCAGGCTCGTGCCCTCCAGGAGCACGTCCGTGACCATGAGCGCGATCATGTCATAGTGCTGCTGCTCGAGCTTCGTGGCCATGACGGCCAGCAGCTCGTCCTTGCGCTCGAGCACCTTGGCGGAATCGAGCGACGTGACCTGACCGACGCCGAGATAGTGGTCGGCGATGTGGAATTCCTTGAAGTCGGCAAAGCACAGCTCCTCAGCCGACTTGTCGCCCGCGCTCGAGGCGGCAAAGAGCAGGTTGCCCAGCTCCTTGAGCGAGACGTTGGCGATGCGGGCCAGACGCTCTGCCATGGCGATGTCGCGCTTCGTGCACGTGGGGGACTTGAACATGACCGTGTCGGACAAGATCGCGCCCGCCATCAGACCCGCCATGTTCGGCGACGGCATGACGCCGTGCTCCTGATACATGTTGGTGATGATGGTCGTCGTGCTGCCGACGGGCTCGTTGCGCACGCGGATGGGCTGCGTGGTCTGAATGTCGGCCAGACGGTGGTGGTCGATGATCTCGAGGATCTCGGCCTGTTCCAGACCGGGCACGGCCTGCGCCATCTCGTTGTGGTCCACGAGTACGACGCGCTTGCGCCGCGGACGCAGCAGGTGATAACGCGAGAGCGTGCCGACGACCTTTTCGTTCTCGTCGAGCACGGGGTAGCAGCGGTAGCGGCTCTCGAGCACGACCTCTCGCACGTCGTCGATGTAATCGTCGAGGTGGAAGCTGACCAGATCCTCCGTGTTGCACGGGCGGGAGATCGGGATCGCCTGATACACCAGCCGCGCCACGCGGCTGGCATCGAGCGGGGTGGAGATGACGCAGGTCTTGCCGGCGTTTTCAAGCCACGCGGGGTCGACGTCGGTCTGGCAGAGGATGATGCACTGCACGCCGATGTCGAGCGCGCGGCGGATCATATCCGGCTGGTTGCCGCAGAGAATGATGCTGTCGGGGTCGGAGAAGAGCAGGTTGTCGCAGCTCTGCGGCAGGGCGATCGTCACCACACCGGACACGCGGTCAACCTGCTCGGCGCCGTCGTTGAGCATGCGCCCCTCGATGACGCTCAGAAGGTTGAACAGCGGCAGTGCGTCCACGTGCCGGTCGCTGATCGTGCGCATGCTGTAGGCCGCGATGTCGCCGGCGGAGAGCATACCGTAGAGCGTACCGTCCTCATTGATGATGGGCACGGCGGAGATGTTCTGGTCGCGCATGATGTGCCAGGCGCGGTCCATCGTGACGCTGGAGTTGAGCGCTGGCGGCGTGTCAAAGTCCAGATCGCGCACCTGCGTGCGGACGTTGCTGATCGTGACCGGCTCCTGAAAGCCGAAGCGATCGAGCAGACGCTTCGTCTCATCGCTGATGTGGCCGAGATGTGCGGCCACGTAATCCCGGTCGCCGAGCGCGTTGCGCAGTGCGGCATAGGAAATGGCGGCCGCGATGGAGTCCGTGTCCGGATTCCGGTGGCCGGTGACATAGATTCTATTCATGTAAAGTGTAACTCCTTTGGCGCTGTTGTGAGACAAACCATATCATATTATAATCTGCCGGCCGCCCTTGTCAATGATTGTTCGGATAAGTGCAAAAACTGTCCGGTTTGTTGGCAGGCCTCTGGTCGTGGTCTGACCAGATACGTTGTGATAAGCGATAAAAATGGGACAGTGGACGAAAACCAGTTGCACATTGTCAAAAATTATGCTATCTTTGGTTCAAAGGGCTTCTGGTTGAACCAGATGTAAGACCGGGGACCCGCGACGAACTGTGAGAGGTGGAAGCAAACCATGAAAGACCTGAAGCATCTGATCTATTTTGAGAATCTGCTGCAGGAGGCCAACAACGAGCTGGTACAGCAGGCCAGGGCGGAAGGGGAACACGCCCTGGGCTACACCTGTTACTTTGTGCCGGAGACGCTGCTGAACCTGCCCGGCTGCTTCTCAAGCCGCCTGCGTGCGCCGAATACCGGCAGCATCGATGTGGGCACGTACTACATGTCGAGCAAGATCTGCTCGTATACCCGCAGCATTCTCGAGCGCGGCATCGAGGGCGGCTATGACTATCTCGACGCGCTGCTCTCGTCCGAGACGTGCCAGATGATGCACCGCGGTCACGAGCATTTCGAGATTCTCGGCCTTGTGAAGGAGAAAAACCCGCAGTTTTTCATGAGCATGATGGACGTGCCGTTCTCGGACGAGGACTTCGCCGTCGATCACTATGAGGAGCAGCTGCGCGTGCACGTGCTCGAGCCGCTGCACGAGACCTACGGTATTGACATCTCCGATCAGGCGATCCGTGCGGCGATCCGCGACCACAACGAAATTTCCCGCGTCATGACCGAGATCGGCGACCTGCGCAAGGCGGCGAACCCCGTCATCACGGGCTATGAGTTCCATGTCATCCAGCTCGTGAGCCAAGTGTGCCCGCACAAGCGCATCCTGCCGTACCTCAAGCAGACGCTCACCGAGCTCAAGCGCCGCAAGCCGGACGCGCAGCCGTGGTTCCGTGTGCGTCTGGTCGTGACCGGCAGCGAGATCGACGACCCCGCGTTCACGAAGCTCATCGAGGACTGCGGCGCGATGGTCGTGGCTGACCGCTACTGCTACGGCAGTCTGCCCGGCCGCGAGCAGATCGAAATTCTCGACGGGGAGACGCCGCTGCGCGCCGTCGCCCGCCACTATCTGCGCACGAGCCAGTGCCCGCGCTTTATGGAGCGCGCGCGCTCCGACGGCCGCCGCACCTATATCCGCGACCTGTGCCGGGAATACGGCGCCGACGGCGTGCTCTACGAGCAGATGAAGTTCTGCGAGTTCTGGAGCTATGAGCGTGTGCTCGGCGTGCACATCCTGCAGGAGGAGCTGGGCATCCCGACCGTCGGCATCGAGAAGGAGTACACCCTCGCCGGCGCCGGTCAGCTGCGCACGCGCATTCAGGCGTTTGTGGAGAGTCTCGAGATCAAGCACATTCAGGGAGGGAAACTGTGATGGCGGACAAGAAGGTCAAAGGCGCCGGGAATCGTTTTCTGCCCGGCAGCAATATTGCAAAGCACCGCGAGTGGCGCGGTCTGAAGGATACCTGGTACGACTATACCGAGTGGGTCAAAGTGCTCGGCGTCATGGGCGGCTTCGTGGCCAAGAGCCCGGTGCGCATCGCGCGCGGCATGCTGACCTACCGCTGGCTGGGCTCGTACCTCGCGGCGCTGAACATGATCGACCGCTGCGTCGAGGGTCTGCGCGGCCCGGCGCTGCGCGTGGCGCGCATTTACCTCAACACGATCATGAAGGGCTCGACGACCTCCATCGCCGAGATGATGATGGGCGACCGCCGCTTCGGTGACAATGCCTTCGGCCGCACGCAGGTCGTGCTCGAGCAGACCATGTGCCCGGAGATCCTCGCCGGCTTCCAAAACCTGCGCCCCGCGCAGCTCGAGCCGTTCCAGGGGCTGCTGCTGTGCTACATGGATCAGGGTGCAAACCCCTACTATATCGATGCCATGGAGAGCGTCGGCCTGCCGGCGGATTCCTGCCGCCTGTCGAACAATGCCGCCGGCGTCGCGCTGCTCGATGAGTTCCCGAAGATCGGCGCCTGCTGCATCTCGAATAACGCCCCGTGCGACTCCTCGACCATGAACAGCCAGCTCATCGAGCGCCACCTCGACGTGGACACGCTGCCGGCTGCCATTCCCATGCGCTGGGCCGATCCGCACACGCGCAAGTACGCCCGCGCATCCCTGCGCCGCGTCATCAACTTTGTCGAGCGGCACACGGGCGAGACCTATGACTGGGACGCCTGCCGTGACATCATGGAAAAGCACAATGACGAGGTGCGCAACGAGCAGGAGAAGTGGAACTTCATGGCCACGCCCTACACCGCTGCCGCACTCACCGTGCCAAACCTGTTCCACACGTTCTATTACGCGTTTTCCGGCGGGCGCAACCCCGAGATCATGAAGGCCGAACACAAGGTCATGAAGATACTCGAGCAGGCGTATGCGAACAAGACCAACTGCTTCCCCAAGACGCGCTACCGCGCCATCACCTGGGGCGGCCCGCCGTGCTACTGGCTGCAGTTCCCGAACTGGCTGTATAACTGCTGGGGCATCCTCGTGATCGCCGGCATGGATCTGTTCTCCGGCAACGTGCTCATCGACACGACGGACGAGGACACCATGCTCGACGGCATTGCCCGCAACTATGAGGCCGGCGTCATGCGCCGCCACCTGACCGGCGGCTGGCAGCACCTCGTGGAGTTCTGGGACGAGGCGGAGAAGTTCCACTGCGACATGGTCATCCTGCACGATGACATCACCTGCAAGGGCGCGCTCGGCCTCACGGGCGTTATCCTCGACCAGGCGAAGGAGAAAAAGACAAAGCTCATGATGGTCTCCAACGACATGTTCGACCACCGCACCGTCTCCCGTGCCGACATCCGCCAGCAGGTCAACGATTACATGTACTCCGTCATGCAGGCTGAGCCGCTCGATGCGTCCCTGCTGCAGTATGACGACTACGAAGGCTGGTAAACAGGAGGAAATGACGATGAAAAAACTGCTGCCAAAGCTGCTCCTCGGCGCGGCCGGCGTCTGGGTGGGGAGCATGCTCATCTACTGGTTCAATCTCGATAACAAGGCGATCTATTTCCTGGTGCGCCCGCTGCTGGACAAGATCTACGACCACAGAAAGGTCGACGAGAAGGTCTGATGGGATTTCAGCAGATTCAGGCCCCGACGCTCCGGGAGCTGTTCGTCGATCAGGTCATCGGCATGATTTTTTCCGGTGAACTGAAGGTCGGCGACCGGCTCCCGTCGGAGCGCGAGCTGTCCGAACAGATGCACATCAGCCGCTCGATGGTGCACACCGGGCTCGAGGATCTCGAGCGCATGGGCTTTGTGCGCATGGAGCCGCGCCGCGGCAACTACATCGAGGACTACGCCCGCCACGGCAATTTCGAGACGCTCATGGCGCTCGGGAAATACGGCGGCCAGTTCGACCACGCGATCGAGAGCTCTCTCGTCGAGGCGCGCGACGCGATCGAGGGCGGCGCCATGATCCTGCTCGGCGAGCGCGGTACACCGGCCGACATCGACCAGCTGCGCGCCATCACGGACGGGCTGCGCGCGTCCGTTGCCGCGGGCGAGGGCATCACTGCCTATGCGCAGTGGATGCGCAAGTTTGACACGACCATCACCGAGCTGAGCGGCAACCTCATCTTCCCGCTGCTCATGAACAGCCTTGCGGACGTGAGTGGCGTGCTCTGGGAGCGGTGCGTGACCTTCTGGGGGCCGGAGACGGTCATCGAGCAGGAGACGCGCATCACCGCCATGCTCGCCGAGGGCCGCGGCCGCGACGCCGCGCTGTATATCGAGAATATCTATCATCACTACTGTGATGCACACCCGAACGAGTAATACCTTTTCCCATCCTTCCACCCCTATGAAAATCCGCCTGACGGCAGCTGCCGTCGGGCGGATGATTTTTTCGCTTGTCAGGACCGGTTCAGGTTGCCGAGATAGCCGAGGATGTTGTCGTTGATCTCGCCGGTGAGCGCCTGATTGTAGTTGCAGATGAACGTGCCGGAGATGAGGATCATCATCGCCTCGGCCTCATGCATGCCGACCTCCTCGCCGTAGATGCGGATGAGGCACTGTTCCATGAGCGTGCGCCACGCGAGAAACTCCTCCTGCACGAGCCGGCCGATCTCGGGGTCGTAGCGCGCGAGGACGTAGGTCTGCGTCGTGGCGTTCGGGCGCTGCTCGTGCGCCGGGGCGTTGGCCACGTAGTCCATGAATGCGTTCATGTACGCGAGGTTGGAGTCGTAGTCCGCGCGGTCGTGCCCGGCGAACCACTGGCTGCACTTTTCGCTCATATACTCGCGCGTATAGCGCACATACGCGAGGATGAGGTCGTTTTTGCTCTCAAAATAGTTGAGCAGCTTGGCGTGGCTCATGCCCGCCTCGGCTGCAATGTCGCGCAGGGACACGTTCATCATGGGCTTGCGCTCGATGCAGCGCTGAAACGCCATGAGAATGTCCCGGCGGATCTGGTCACGGTCGACAATGATCGGCATCTTGGTCGCCTCCGGGGTTCTGGGATGTTCCGATTATACAGCGATTTTCAACATCCGTCAAATCGCGGCGCAGCACATGAAAAACCGCACAGGATCCGCTCCTGTGCGGTTTTGCGGTGCGGGTTCAGTCCAGCTTCAGGTCGCCCTCGCGGATCCAGCCGAGGCGGCGGCACAGCAGGCCGATCGCCCAGCAGATCACAGCCGGGAGCACGAAGCAGACCATGATGAGACCGATCCAGTCCATGGCCCCGGGCTGGATGGCCACGGCGCCGTTGGCAATGGCGGCCTCGCTCGGCGCGACCCAGCCGGTCCATACGCCGATGGGGCCGCACAGGCCGCATGTGCCCATGCCGGAGTTGACGGCCGCGCCGTTCATCTGGAGCTTAAAGACGCACGTAGCGATCGGACCCGTGATGGCCGACGTCACGATGGCGGGGATCCAGATCTTCGGGTTGCGCACGATGTTGCCCATCTGCAGCATGCTCGTGCCGAGGCCCTGGCTGACCAGACCGCCCCAGCCGTTTTCGCGGAAGCTCAGCACGGCGAAGCCCACCATGTTCGCGCAGCAGCCGGCCACGGCCGCGCCGCCTGCGAGCCCCGTGAGGGAGAGCGCCGCGCAGATGGCGGCCGACGAGATCGGCAGCGTGAGCGCGATGCCCACGATGACCGACACGAGGATGCCCATGACGAACGGCTGCTGCTCGGTCGCCCACATGATGAGCGTGCCGACCCAGCTGGCCGCCTTGCCGATGGGCGCAGCCACGAGCATGGCCAGCCCAATGCCAACGAGGATCGTGACGATGGGCGTGACGAGGATGTCCACCTTCGTCTCCTTGCTCACGGCCTTGCCGAACTCGGCTGCGACGATCGCCGTCACGAGCACGGCCAGCGGGCCGCCGGCGCCGCCCATGGCGTTGGTCGCATAGCCGACCGGGACGAGCGAGAAGAGCACCATCGCCGGCGCGTGCAGCGCGTAGCCGATGGCCACCGCCATCGCCGGGCCGACCATGAGCGATGCGCACCCGCCGATCGTGTAGCCGACCGCGGCGTCGCCCTTGCCGAGGGTGAAGATGATCGCGTTGAGAAAACCGATGTGGAACTGCTGACCGAGCGTGTTGAGGATCGTGCCGATCAGCAGCGAGCAGAACAGCCCCTGCGCCATCGCGCCGAGCGCGTCGATGCCGTAGCGCCGCAGAGAGATCTCAATATCCTTTCGCTTCAGAAAGTCCCGGAACCGCTGCATAGAGAAGCCCTCCTATAAAAACATGAAATAAAATAAGTATGCTTTACAGGTGTCAAGACACCTGTAAAGCATACTATAAAGGCTTCTCATGCACTTGTCAACTAAATTAAACTTCTGTCAATCGTCCAGCAGCAGGCCGGCCGCTTTCAGCGCGGCGCAGGCGCGCTCGCACGCGGCCTCGTCCGGGCAGCGCAGCGTGTGCAGATGGATGCCGCCGGTGAGCATGCTCAGTGGGGCGGCGTCGTGCGCCTGCACGCGCGCGAGAAACTGCTCCACATCGTAGCGGCTGCTGATCTGGAGCTGGCCGGTGAGCTGGCCGTAGACCGGGTGCTCGACGATGACATCGAGCACGGTGCAGCCGTTGTCGACGAGGATGTCGAGCTCCTGTCCGGTCTGCGCGAGCGTGTGGCGGCAGGCGATCGTGCGCGTGATGCCGTCCGTCGCCCGCGGCAGCACGTAGCCGCGCGGGGTAGCGGAGATCTCGGCGCCGCCGGCGCGCAGCAGCGCAATGTCGCCCACGATGATCTGGCGGCTGACATTCTGCTCGGCGGCGAGGGCCGACGCGCTCACGGGCCGGTCGGCTGCCCGGAGCCGGTCGAGAATGGCCTGACGGCGGGATGCGGCGTCCATGGCTCAGCCCTGCGACTTTCCGCCGGCGTTGAGCAGGTCGAGCTTGATCTTCAGCAGCTTTTCCGACAGGTCAACGTAGTAGTTGTGCGGGTAGTCAAAGCGCAGCACCTCCGGCCAGAGCGTGGTGAGCTGGTCGGCGCAGTAGGCGCGGATGTCGTCGAGCGCGGGCTTTTGGTACACGAGCCTGCCGCCGCGGAAGATGGGCACCTGCAGCTCGCGCGCCGTGAAGTCGGTGAGCACCTTCTTCTTCCATGTTGCGTCGGGATCACAGATCTCGAGCGGCTGCGTGTCGTCCACGACCTCATCGTGCAGGCAGATGTAGTCGGCCTCGGCCATGCCGGAGTCCTTGCTGTAGAAGCGGTAGACCTTTTTGAAATGCGGGTTTGTGATCTTGCCGACGTTCTCGCTGATCTTGATCTTCGGGATGATGTTGCCGTCTGCATCCTCGATGGCCGCGAGCTTGTACACGCCGCCGAACACCGGCTCGCTGCGCGCGGTGATGAGCCGCTCGCCCACGCCAAAGCTGTCGACCTGCGCGCCCTGGCGCAGCAGCCCCGCGATCAGGCGCTCATCGAGCGCGTTGGACACGGTGATCTTGCAGTCGGGCCAGCCGGCGTCGTCGAGCATTTTGCGCGCCTTCTTCGTCAGGTAGGCAATGTCGCCGGAGTCGAAGCGGATGCCGCAGTGCGTGATGCCCTTCGGCCGCAGCACTTCGTTGAACGCGCGGATGGCGTTCGGCACGCCGGACTGCAGGCTGTTGTAGGTGTCGACGAGCAGGGTGGCGTTGTCGGGATAGGTCTCACAGTAGGCGCGGAAGGCGTCGAGCTCGGAGTCGAACATCTGCACCCAGGAGTGCGCCATCGTGCCGCCGGCGTACACGCCGTACACCTCGTCCGAGATCGTGCAGGCGGTGCCGGCGCAGCCGCCGATGTAGGCCGCGCGCGCGCCGAGGATCGCCCCGTCGGCGCCCTGTGCGCGGCGGGAGCCGAACTCGAGCACCGTGCGCCCGTTCGCCGCGCGGCAGATGCGGCTGGCCTTCGTGGCGATCAGGCTCTGGTGGTTGATCTGCAGCAGCAGATACGTCTCCACGAGCTGCGCCTGAATGGCGGGTGCGCGCACCGTGATGAGCGGCTCACGCGGGAACACGGGCGTGCCCTCCGGCACGGCCCAGATGTCGCCGGTGAAGCGGAAGTTTTTCAGGTAGTCCAGAAATGCCTCGCTGAACAGCTTCCGGCTGCGCAGATAGGCAATGTCATCGTCGGTGAAGTGCAGGTTCTCGATGTAGTCGATGATCTGCTCGAGACCGGCGGCGATGGCGTAGCCGCCGTCATCCGGTACGCTGCGGAAGAACACGTCAAAGTATGTGATGCGGTCCTGCATGCCGTGCTCGAGATAACCGTTGCCCATCGTCAGCTCATAGAAGTCGCAGAGCATGGTCATGTTCAGCGCTTTGTTGGGGTCCATTGACCTCGCCTCCTGAATGGTCTGCGGGGATGCAGACAAATAAAATATAGTCCCTTTGATTATAACGATTGTCGCCCGGTAAAGCAACGATTATAAAATTAACAAGGGAAAACGCGCGAAAAATCGCCGCGCGCCGTTGACATCAAAAAACGCGCGTTGTATCTTTATAAAGTAACATCAAACAGGAGGACAAACCACCATGTCTTTGACCCCGGAACGCACGGCCGAGCTTCAGGAGCTTTGCCGTCAGTATCGGATCGACGTACTCACCGCCATCCACGGCGCGCAGTCCGGCCACCCGGGCGGCAGCCTGTCCGTTTGTGAGATCCTCACGCTGCTGTATCAGCAGCACATGCATGTGGACGCCGCGCACCCCGACGATCCGGACCGTGACCGGCTCGTGCTCTGCAAGGGCCACGCCGCGCCCATGCTCTACCGCAATCTGATCGGCAAGGGTTTTCTGCCCGCCGAGAGCATGAACACCCTGCGCCGGACCGGCAGCCCCCTGCAGGGTCACCCGTGCATGCGCACGCCGGGTGTGGACATGCCGTCCGGCCCGCTGGGCATCGGCCTGGCCGCCGCGCAGGGCATCGCCCTCGGCCTGAAGCTGAACCATTCCGACGCGCGCGTGTACGCCGTGCTCGGCGACGGCGAGCTCGATGAGGGCGCCGTCTGGGAGGCGGCCGCTTCTGCCGTGAAGTTCGGGCTCGATAACCTCACCGCCATCGTGGACTGGAACAAGGTCCAGCTCGACGGCACGACCGACGAGATCATGCCGCTGCGTGACCTGCCCGGCAAATGGAAGGCCTTCGGCTGGAACGTGCTGCGCTGCGACGGGCACGATCTCGCGGCGCTCGATGCCGCGCTCAATGCGGCCGTGGCCTGCAAGGGCGTGCCGACCGTGATCCTTGCCGACACGGTCAAGGGCAAGGGCGTGTCTTTCATGGAGGGCAAGTCCGCCTGGCACGGCAAGGCCATTCCGGACGCGGAATTCGTGCAGGCAATGCAGGAACTGGGAGGTAACGTCTGATGGGAAAATCCATTCGTGAAGTTTACGGCACCGTGCTCGCCGAGCTCGGCGACACCAATGAGAACATCGTCGTGCTCGATGCCGACCTGTCCGGTTCCACCAAGAGCGGCATCTTTGGCAAGGCGCACCCCGAGCGCCACTTCAACATGGGCATTGCCGAGTCGGACATGGTCGCCACGGCGGCGGGCCTCGCCACGACCGGCAAGATCCCGTTCGTGAACACGTTCACCGTTTTTCTGACCACGCTGGGCCTCATCTCTGCGCGCGCGCAGGTGTGCTACGGCAACCTGAACGTGAAGTTCGGCGGCGCCTACTGCGGCATGTCCGACGCGCTCGACGGCGCGACGCACCACGCCACGGAGGACATCGCCGTCATGCGCGCGCTGCCGAACATGACCGTGCTCGTCCCGTCGGACGCGGCCAGCACCCGCTGGGCCACGAAGTACGCCGTGGATACCTACGGCCCGATGTATCTGCGCCTGTCGCGCGACGTGTACCCGGACCTGTATGATGAGAACACGAAGTTCGAGTGCGGCAAGGGCGCCATCGTGCGCGACGGCACGGACGTGACCGTCATCGCCTGCGGTATCCTCGTGCACAAGGCGCTCGAGGCGGCCGAGCAGATGGCCGCGCGCGGCGTGTCCGTGCGCGTGGTGGACATGTACTCCATCAAGCCCATTGACCGTGAGCTCATCCTGTGCTGCGCGCAGGAGACCGGCGCCATCGTCACCGCCGAGGAGCACAACATCTACGGCGGCCTCGGCAGCGCCGTGGCGGAAGTGCTCGCCTGGGGCGGCGCGGCTGCGCCGACGGAGTTCGTCGGCATCCCTGACACGTTCACCGAGACCGGCAAGTACACCGACCTGCTGGCCAAGTACGGCGTGGACGCAGCCGGCGTCGTGCGCGGCATCGAGCGGGTGCTCGCGCGCAAGCACTGAGTTTTTTGCACTTAAGCCGGCAGGCAGAACGCCTGCCGGCTTTTTTCGGAGGAAGATCATGCAGCGATTCTTTGCCCCCGGCCGCACGGAGCTGGCCGGGAACCATACCGATCATCAGCTCGGCCGCGTGCTGGCGGCGTCGGTGGATGTGGGCATCACCGCGCGCGCGACGCGCCGGCGCGACCGCCGCGTGTGCATCCACTCGAAGGGGTTCCGGCCGTTCACGGTCGCGCTCGACGATCTGGCCGTGGATCCGCACGCGTATGGCAAGCCGTGGGCGCTCGTGCGCGGCATGGCGGCGGCCATTCTGGACGCCGGCGGCGCGGTCGGCGGCTTTGAGGCGTGGGCGTCCTCCGCGCTCAAGCCGGGCGGCGGCCTGTCGTCCTCGGCCGCGTTTGAGATCCTCGTCGGCCGCATCTTCAACGCGCTCTACAATGGCGGCGCGTTCTCGCCCGAGCAGCTCGCGCGCTTCGGCCAGCAGGCGGAAAACCGCCACTTCGGCAAGCCGTCCGGCCTCATGGATCAGCTCGCGTGCGCGCTCGACGGTGCGGTGTATATCGACTTCGCCGCCGGGGAGATCGCTCCGGTCGCGGCGCCGTTTGCCGACATGGGCCTCACGCTCAGCCTGACGGATACCGGCGGCAGCCACGCGGGGCTGACGGCGGCGTATGCGGCATTGCCGGCCGATATGTGCAGCGTGGCGCGGCGCTTCGGCGCCGAGACGCTCTCGCAGGTCGACCCGGCGGATTTTTACGCCCACCGGCAGCCGGGCCTTGCCGACGACCGCGCGGCGCACTTTTTCGAGGAGAACGCGCGCGTACCGCAGATGCGCGATGCGCTCGTGCGCCGGGACGCTGCGGCCTATCTGCGCCTGATGAACGCCTCCGGCCGCTCGTCGGAACAGCTGCTGCGCAACATCCGCGCCCCGGGCGGCGACGACCGGCTCGAGCGCGGCCTGCAGCGCGCGGCCGAGCTGCTCAACGGCGTGGGCGCGTGGCGTGTGCACGGCGGCGGCTTTGCCGGGTGCGTGCAGGCGCTCATGCCGTGCGATGCCTTCCCCGCGTACAAAAAGGGGATGGAGGCGCTCTTCGGCCACGGCTCCTGCCGGGAGCTGCACATCACCGGTGCAAAATAAAAATCAGCCCGCTTCCGATCGGAAGCGGGCTATTTGATATTCTTTATTTGAGCCGGATATTCAGCAGCACGGGGTTGTGGTCGGAGAACCGGAACCCGTCGTCCTGCGTCTGTACGCTTGTGAGCTCCACGTTCGGCGAGAGGATGAAGCCGTCGATCACGTAGTGCTGCGTGGCGTCGCTCTCGGCGTCGTAGGGCTGGTTGTCGAGGCGGCAGGTCGGTGCGGACGTGTCATAGGCAAAGCGCCAGCCGTCGGGCAGCATGCTGTCGTCGAGCGTGCCGGGCGTCCAGAGGTCAGCGTTCTTGATCGGGTACTTGTCCAGCCCGCCGGGGAACGTCTGGTTGAAGTCGCCGCCGGCGATGACGTAGTTGCCCTTGGCGTATTCCCGCTCGAGGAACGACTTGAGCGCGGCGGTCTGCGCGGCCTTGCCCTCGCCGTCGTCATAGGCCTCCAGGTGGAGGTTGACGAGCACGAGCTGCGCGTCCGTGCCCTCGAGGTCGATATACACCGGCATCAGGCAGCGCTTGAGGTTGGCCACCGACACCGGCCACTTGAACGGGCTCGGCAGGGCGATGCGCTCGGCCGAGGCGATGGGCGCGGTCGCGAGCGTCATGATGCCGGAGCTTACCTTGCCGATCGGCGGGATGGGGTAGGGCACGAAGGCGCATTTATAGTTGCGCGCGTGCGCGGTGTCCAGTCCGGTCTCAGTGCGCATGCGTTCGGCCTCTTCGATGCCGTAGGAGCGGGTCGAGGGGTCGGCCTCGATCTCCTGCAGGAACGTGAAGTCGGCGTCCAGCGCCTCCACGGTGCTGACGATGCCGTCCATGTTCTTTTCCACGACGGCCTTGCTCGGTGCGCGGACCTGCTTGCCGCCGTCCATGAAGAAATCGGACTCCTCGCCCAGTCCGGCGTAGCCAACGTTCCACGTCAGGATGGACACGTCGTCGCCCGGGGCGAAGCTGGCGGTGCTGTTCTCGCCGTGGGTCACGACGGCTGTCTCGGTCTTGACATTCAGCTGCGTGGCGGTCAGCCAGATGAGCAGCGCGGCGACCAGGCCGACGATGACGGCCAGAATGATGAGAATGATTTTGAGCGGTTTTTTCATGGGGCAGTTCCCTCCTCGGGGGCAGTGTACCACAATCTCCCGCGCCATGCAAACACAATCTTGACACCCAAACCTTACCGATTGAGCAGCCAGATGCCGAGGTTCAGATATGCCGCGAACAGCAGCCAGAGCAGATACGGTGCGCTCAGCCATGCGGCCGTGGCATTGCGGCGGGAAAAATCCGCGATCATAAACAGCACGAGCACGATTAGCCCCACGAGCCAGAAAAACGCCGGTCCGTGCGCACCCAGCAGGAAAAACAGCACCGGCCACAGACCGTTGACGGCCAGCTGGATGCTCCAGAGCGCGGTGGCCTCCTGGCGCGCGCGGCCGGAGCTGCTGCGCCAGACAAGCCCCATCGCGATGCCCATGAGCAGGTACAAAATCGTCCACGCGATGGGAAACAGCCAGTCCGGCGGGGCGGCCGGCGGCTTTGTCAGCAGGTCAAAGCCGGCCATGCCTGCGCGGGTGGCGAAGCTCGATGCGCCGCCGACGGCCAGCGCGATCGCGCAGAAGGCAACATACGGGCGGATGCGCTTCCATTTGTTCAACTTGCATCACCTCGGACGAAATCGGGATGCTTTAGTTTACGCGGCGCCCTCTTGTAAAATACGTGCGAGTCGTGGTAAACTATTTGCGCAATTTTGACACAAACGGAGGTTTCCGATATGAATTATGAACATCTGAAGCAGGCCGACCCGGAGCTGTACGCCTCCATGGAGCGGGAGCTGGGGCGCCAGCGCGACCACCTGGAGCTGATCGCGTCCGAGAATTTTACGAGCCCGGCCGTGATGGAGGCCGTGGGCAGCCACCTGACGAATAAGTACGCCGAGGGCTACCCCGGCGCGCGCTATTACGGCGGCTGCGACTACGTCGACGAGGTCGAGCGTCTGGCCATCGACCGCGTGACGCGGCTCTTCGGCGCCGACCATGCCAACGTCCAGCCGCACTCCGGCTCGCAGGCGAATATGGCTGTGTACGCGGCGCTGCTGCAGCCGGGCGACCGCATCCTCGGCATGAACCTCTCCCACGGCGGCCACCTGACGCACGGCAGCAAGGCGTCCCTGTCCGGGAAATATTTTGAGGCGCATTTTTACGGCGTCGACCCCGAGACCGAGACCATCGACTATGACGCGCTCGCGCGTGTGGCCGAGGAGGTCCGTCCGAAGCTCATCATCGCCGGGGCGAGCGCCTATCCGCGCGTGATCGACTTTGCGCGCTTCCGCGCTGTTGCCGATTCCGTCGGCGCGTACCTGATGGTCGACATGGCGCACATCGGCGGCCTCGTCGCCGCGGGCGTGCACCCGAGTCCGGTGCCGTATGCCGATGTCGTCACCTGCACGACGCACAAGACGCTGCGCGGCCCGCGCGGTGCGATCATTCTCTGCCGCGACGAGCTTGCCAAAAAGATCGACAGCGCCGTTTTCCCCGGCACGCAGGGCGGCCCGCTCATGCACGTCATCGCCGGCAAGGCGGTCTGCTTCGGTGAGGCGCTGCAGCCGGCCTTCCGCACCTATCAGCAGCAGGTGGTCAAAAATGCCGCCGTGCTCGCCGAGACGCTGCAGCAGGGCGGTGTGCGCCTTGTCTCCGGCGGCACGGACAACCATCTCATGCTGGCCGACGTCTACAGCCGCGGCCGCACCGGCGCGCAGATGCAGGACCTGCTCGACGCGGCGAACATCACCGCCAATAAGAACACCATCCCGTTCGACACGCAGTCCGTGCGCGTCACGAGCGGCGTGCGTCTCGGCACGCCGGCCGTCACGACCCGCGGCATGGGCGAGAACGAAATGCGCGAGATCGGCGCGCTCATCTGCCGCCTGATCGACGAGGGTGAGGCCGCCGTGCCCGCCGTGCGTGCGCAGGTGCTGGATCTGTGCGCGCGCTTCCCGCTCTATCCGGATCTGCACATGTAATGTCCAAACGGTAAAACCGCGCTCCCGTCAATCGGGAGCGCGGTTTTTCTTATGGCTTGCACGCGCCGCAGGGCGCATAGCCCGCGGCCTGCGCCTGCGCGGCGCCGTCAAACGAGACGAGGTTCTCGTCCTTGATCTTGGCGGCGTATTGGCACGACGGGCGGTGGTATTTCTTTGCCTTGCGGCTGGCGACATAGGTCGATTCCACCACCGTGTCGGGCGCGGGCGTCGGCTCCGGGGTAGCCGTCGGCTCCGGGGTAGCCGTCGGCTCCGGCGTTGCGGCTTCCGGCGCCGGCGTGAGCGGCGGCGCGTCACGCTCCGTCGTGATGACGACGGCGGCCGCCGGTGTCTGCGCCGCGCGCACGGTGACAAAGCCGGCGTACCCCACGGTGACGGCGAGCACGAGCACCAGCTCCACAAACCACCACGTTTTCCACAGCCGTGCCGCGCGCGGCGCGTATTGCAGCGCGAGCAGCAGCACCGCCGCCTCCAGCGCCGCGATGCCCCAGCCGACCAGCCCGCAGGCAAGCAGGACAATGCTCCCGACCGCGCAGGCACAGCCCAGCAGCACCTTCCAGATGCGGCTCCATCCGATATGCATCCCGATTTCCCCCTCAAAGTAGCAAATGCGGATTTTCTTTCCTGTTTTTTCTCTCTATAAATTGTTTATTCTATCCGTTTCCGCAAAAAAATCAAGTCCTAAATGAAAAAAGTCTTACCTTTTTGCAAAAATTGTGCTAAACTATGAATTGGGGGGCAGGGTTGCGGCCGCAGTGCGGCTGCAATGCCGCCCTGCTTTGTTTGTTTTTGGTTTTGTTTGGCTGAGGAAAGGATATTCAGATGTACGAAATTGGTCAGTTGATCGTGTATGGCAACGAGGGTGTCTGCCGTGTGGAGGAGATCGGCACGCCGAAGATCTCCGGCGTGGACAAGCACCGGGACTACTATACGCTTGCCCCCATTTACCGCGAGGGCAAGGTGTTCACGCCCGTGGACAGCAAGGTGTTCATGCGGCCCGTGATCACGCGCGAGGAGGCGCTCGCGCTTATTGACCGCATCCCGCAGATGACCGCGCAGGTCTATGAAAACGCCAACCTCCGCTTTCTCAACGAGCACTATCAGCAGTGCATCCAGGATTACACCTGCGCTGATCTCCTGCAGCTGATCAAGGACGTGCGCGCCAAGCGCCGGCTGATGACCGCGCGCGGCAAAAAGCTCGGCCTTGTCGACGAGCGCTACATGAAGCGCGCCGAGGAGATGCTCCACGGGGAGCTGGCCGTCGCGCTGGGCGTGACGCGTGAGCAGGTGCCGCAGTTCATTGCCGACGCGCTCGGCGATTCAGGCGAGCCCGAGGCTGCCCTCGCCTGAATCCAAACCCAAATTCCCGCCGGACACAGTATCCGGCGGGATTTTTTTGCATTTTGCCCTTGACAGACGGGCAAACTGCGTGTATGCTACGGCTTGAATTCGGGATTCGTTCCCGATTTGGAGGCGAAACCATGCGAAACAGTTATCACACGCAGCAGCGCTGTGCGCTGCTGGCGTTTTTGTCTGCGCACGCGGACGAGCAGTTCACGGTCGAGCAGCTGCTCGCGGCCATGGGCGACGAGGCCCCCGGCCGCAGCACGGTCTACCGTGCGCTCGACCGGCTGGTCGAGGAGGGCACCGTGCGCCGCTTCGCGCCCGAGAGCGGCGGCAGCGCGGCCTATCAGGCCATGGACCCCGGCCACTGCGACGCGCACCTGCACCTCAAGTGCGTGGACTGCGGGCGGCTGATCCATCTGGACGAGGACGTGTCCGACGCGCTGCAGTCGGACCTGCTGCGCGCGGCCGGCTTCACGGTCGACGGCCGCAGCACGACGATCTACGGCACGTGCGCCGCCTGCGGCAGAAAGCGTGACGGCCATGCGTAAGAGCCTGTGTGTGCTGCTGGCGGCGGTGCTGGCCGTGTCGGCGTTTTCGGGCTGCACCGTGCAGCGAAACCCGGCCTCGGACGACGGCAAGCTCCACGTCGTCACGACGATCTTCGCGCCCTATGATTTCGCACGCCAGGTCGGCGGGGACGATGTGTCGGTCACGATGCTGCTGCGCCCCGGCTGCGAGGTGCACGCCTATGAGCCGACGCCGAAGGACATCATCGCCATCCGCAATGCCGACGTGTTCATCTACGTCGGCGGCGAGTCGGATGCATGGGTCAAGACCGTGCTCGAGGGTGTGGACAACCCGAACCTGCGCGTTGTGACGCTCATGGACTGCGTGGAGCTGCTCGACGAGGAGACTGTCGAGGGCATGCAGACGGAAAAGCATGACCATGACCATGCTGCTGATGACGCGGAGCCGGACGAGCATGTCTGGACCTCGCCGCGCAACGCGGCGCGCATCTGCCGGAAGCTTGCCGATACGTTCGCTGCGGCGGACAGCGCGCACGCGATGGCGTATGCGCTGCGGTGTGGGGACTATGTGGAGAAATTAAACCAGCTGGACGCGGAATTTCAGGACGTAGTGGAGCATGCTGCGCGGAAAACGATGGTTTTTGCTGATCGGTTCCCACTGCGGTACTTTGCCGATGCCTATGGTCTGGACTATTATGCCGCCTATCCCGGCTGCGCGGACGCAGCCGAGCCCTCGGCGGCTACGGTGGCGTTTCTGATCGACAAGGTGCGCGCGGAGGGCATCCCGGTCGTGTTCACGATCGAGCTGTCAAACGGCAAGCTCGCCGACACGATCTGCGAGGCCACGGGCGCGAAAAAACTGGAGTTTGCGACCTGTCACAACGTGACGGCGCAGGCATTTGCAGACGGCGCAACGTACCTGCAGCTCATGGAGCGCAACGTGCAGGCGCTGCGGGAGGCATTGAACTGATATGGCACTCATTACTTGTGAACACGTCTGCCTCGGCTACGACGGGCAGACGGTGCTGCGCGACGTGAACTTCACGGTCTCGCGCGGCGATCTGTTGTGCGTGGTCGGCGAAAACGGCTCCGGCAAGTCCACGCTCATCAAGGGCCTGCTCGGGCTCAAGGCGCCGGAGCAGGGCAGCATCACGCTTGGCGACGGCCTCGTGCGCAACGAGATCGGCTATCTGCCGCAGCAGACGCAGCTCCAGCGCGACTTTCCCGCGAGCGTGGCGGAGGTCGTGCGCTCTGGCTGCATCAACCAGATGCACGGCCGCCCGTTTTACTCGCGGGCTGACCGCGCCCGCGCGCAGGAGAACATGGAGCGCATGGGCATCGAGGATCTGGCGCACCACAGCTATCAGGCGCTCTCCGGCGGCCAGCAGCAGCGCGTGCTGCTCGCGCGCGCCCTGTGCGCCACGCGCAAGCTCCTGCTGCTCGACGAGCCGGTCACGGGCCTCGACCCCGTGGCGACGGGGGAGCTGTATAACCTCATCAAGCTCGTGAACCTCTGCAATGATATCACCGTCATCATGGTCACGCACGACATCGACGCCGCCCTGCGCTACGCCACGCACGTGCTGCATCTGGGGCACCAGCAGCTCTTTTTCGGCACGGCGGCAGAGTACAAGCAGAGCGACGCCGCGCGCCGGTTCCTGGGAGGGCGGAAGCTATGAAAGTCATCCTCGAAATGCTATCGTATCCGTTTCTTGTGCGCGCGCTCGTCGTGGGCGTGCTCGTGTCGCTGTGCGCGTCCCTGCTCGGCGTGTCGCTCGTGCTCAAGCGCTATTCCATGATCGGCGACGGGCTGAGCCATGTCGGCTTCGGCGCGCTCGCCATCGCCACGGCGCTCAATCTCGCGCCGCTGGCCGTGGCAGTGCCGGTCGTGGTCGTTGCGGCGTTTTTGCTGCTGCGTCTGTCGCAAAACGGCAAGCTCAAGGGCGACGCTGCGATCGCGCTGCTCTCGAGCAGTGCGCTGGCCATCGGCGTGATGACCGTGTCCATGACCAGCGGCATGAACACCGATGTGAATAACTACATGTTCGGCAGCATCCTGTCGCTGTCGTCGGCCGATCTGCGCCTGAGCCTCATCTTGTCGGCGGCGGTGCTGGCGCTGTTCGTGCTGTGCTATCCGCGCATTTTCGCCGTCACGTTCGATGAGACGTTCTCGCGCGCGACCGGCGTGCACACGCAGGCGTACAACATGCTGCTCGCGGTGCTCACGGCGGTCACGATCGTGCTGGGCATGCGCATGATGGGCGCGCTGCTCATCTCGAGCCTCATCATCTTCCCGGCGCTGACGGCCATGCGCGTGTTCGGCACCTTCCGCTCGGTCACGATCTGCGCGGCCGTGGTGTCGGTGGTGAATTTTCTGCTCGGCATGGTGCTGTCCTACGTGCTCGAGACACCGTCCGGCGCGAGCGTCGTGGTGGTCGACCTTGTGGTGTTCCTGCTCTTTTGCGGCGTGCAGCGGATCCGGTGCCGCGTGGAAAAATAACAGACAAAGCGGCGGCTCCGACCGGAGCCGCCGCTTTCCGTTTCATCAGCATTGCATCTGCTTGAGCATCTCCTGGCGCAGGTGTGCAATGATGCGCTTTTCGAGCCGGCTGATGTAGCTCTGCGAGATGCCCAGCAGGTCCGCGACCTCTTTTTGCGTGGCCTCGCGCGCGCCGCCGATGCCGAAGCGCAGCAAAATGATCTGCCGGTCGCGCTCGCCGAGCGTTTCGATGGCGCGCAGGAGCATGGCGCGCTCCGCGTCGTCTTCGAGCGGGCGGCTCACGGTGTCGGCGTCCGTGCCGAGGATGTCCGAGAGCAGCAGCTCGTTGCCGTCCCAGTCGGTGTTGAGCGGCTCGTCGATACTCACCTCCGTTTTCTGCGCGCTGCATTTGCGCAGGTACATGAGGATCTCGTTTTCGATACAGCGTGAGGCATAGGTCGCGAGCTTTATGTTCTTGTCCGGCTTGAAGGTGTGGATGGCCTTGATGAGGCCGATCGTGCCGATCGAGATCAGGTCCTCGATGTGGATGCCCGTGTTTTCAAACCGGCGCGCGATGTACACCACCAGCCGCAGGTTGTGCTCGATGAGCAGGGAAGCGGCCTCCTCGCTCCCGGCGGCGAGCGCCCGGATGGCCTGCTGCTCTGCCGCGCGGTCGAGCGGGGCGGGCATGGTGTCGCTCCCACCGATGTAAAACAGCCCCGGCGTGCCGCCGCGCAGGCGCAGCCGCAGCGCCGCCCAGAGCGTATGTAGTTTTTCCAATAGTTTTGGCACGAAAACCCCTCCTCAGCTTTTTGGCGGCAGCACCATGGCAAATGCACCGTCGGATGTGAGCGCCTGCGCACTCAGCGCCAGCAGCATCGGCTCCGCCGCGCCGTCGATCATCACACTGTCCGGCCGGAACGCCGGCAGCAGCGCGCCGGCCACTCCCACCGCGCGGTACGGCAGCAGCACGACCCGCCCGGTGCACTCCGGCAGCGCGCCGAGCACTTCCAGCGCCTGCACCGCGTCGTCCGGCAGCGCGTGCAGCGCCGGAAACATCGGCAGCACCGCCGCGCGCTCGACCACCGCCGCCGGCAGGCCGGATACCGGGTCGTGCAGGTCGTTGCCGCTGTCGCGCAGGGCCTTGAGCATCACGCTGCGCCCGGCGAGCGTGACCGTCACGGTGCGCACCTCGCGGTCGGCAGCCTTTGCCCGCCGGCGGAATACGAGCGATACGGCCGCATAGCACGCGGCGAACGACAGCGCCAGCACCCGGCCCGACACCGTCACGAGCGCGCCACTGCCCGGCGATACGCCCGCGAGCATGCTCGCTGCGTACACCGCGCCGCCGAACGCGGCTGACACGGCGAAAAACACCACCGTGCACCGCACGAGATGGGCCTCCCCGCCGAAGGCGATGAGCGCCATGGCCGCGCCGAGTGCGAGCTTCATCGCGCCGTTTGCCAGCCACCCGCAGCCGGGCAGGACCATGAGCGCCGCGTACAGCGCGCCGATGAGCGCCGCGAGCGCGTACCGCCAGCGGCGCAGCACCACGCCGCACACGCGCGCCGATGCCAGCACCAGGCAGTAGTCGATCAGCAGATTCAGCCCGAACAGGCTGTCGAGATAGATGACGTCCATGTGGGTATCTTAGCACGCCGCGCGCGGGAAATTGCGCAAAAGCGGCCTGCCGGAAAACCTGACAGAAAGTCCATGCATCGCCGGGGCGGGAAATGCCGCAGAGCGTTGCTTTTGCGCGAAGCGGCTGGTATAATGTTGCGTGATTTCGGAATTCGGCGCGCGGGCCGACCGCGCGCATCGTGACCCCTTCAGGAGGAAAATCATGAAAACGAACAAACGGTTTCTGGCGCTGTGTCTGGCGCTGCTGCTTGCGTGCGCGGTGTTGCCGGCCCCGGCCGTGCAGGGCGCGGATGTGCAGCCGGTGCTCTCGGCCGCGCTGGCGCAGCAGGCGGCGGCCGTCCCGTCGCCGGGCTACGGCGATGAGTGGACGGTGCTGGGCCTTGCCCGCGGCGGGTATTTCGCTGTGGACAGCGACTATTTCGCGCGCTACTATGCCGACGTTGCATCCAAGGCGCCGGAGCTTACGGCGGCGTCCGGCAAGGCCGGCGCGCTCAACGCCTACAAATCCACGGACAATTCGCGCGTCATCCTCGCGCTGTCCGCCATCGGGCGTGACGCGACGCAGGTCGGCGGCTGTGACCTCACCGCGCCGTATGCAGATTTTTCCTGGGTGCGCAATCAGGGCATCAACGGCCCGGTGTTTGCACTGCTCGCGCTCGACAGCCGCAATTATCTGCCCGGCAGCGCGGTGCGCCGCCAGTGCGTAGACGCCATTCTGGCGGCGGAGCTCTCCGGCGGCGGCTGGGCCATGAACGGTGCGTCGGCCGACCCGGACGTGACGGCCATGGTGCTGCAGGCACTGGCGGCGTACCGCGGGGAGGCGGCCGTCGCGGCGGCCGTGTCGCGCGGCATTGACACGCTCTCAGCCATGCAGAGCGGCGACGGCGGCTTCACCTCGTGGGGCTCTGCCAACGCCGAGAGCGCCGCGCAGGTCATCGTCGCCTGCACGGCGCTGGGCATCGACCCGGACGCGGACAGCCGCTTCGTCAAGGACGGCGGCTCGGCGGTCGATGCGCTGCTGACGTTTTATGATGCGGGCGCGGCCGCGTTCCGCCACAAGGCCTCCGGCGGCGTTGACAGCCTCGCCACGGAACAGGCAGTGTATGCGCTCGTGGCCGTTTCGCGGTTCCAGCGCGGGCAGAGCGGCCTCTATCAGGAGACGGATGCCCCCGCGGTCGAGACGCCCGCCGAGCCGGACGAGCCGGTCGCGCGCGTGCTCTGCACGGCGGACGGCAGCGGCCTCATCCCGGCCGGGTACCGCACGGTCGCCGTGTGCCTGCCGGACGTGACGGCAGAGAGCACCGTCACGTTTTCCGACGGGACGCAGCTGCTCTACAGTCCCGTACTCTCCGAGCGCAGCGACACGCCGACGTGGGTCTGGCTCTTTGCGCCGGATGTGACGGACGACGCGCTCAATGACACGGCAAACTACACCGTGACGGACGGAAAAGGCCCGGTGCTGACCGTCGGCGATGGGAATGGCGACGGCGTTATCAACGCGCAGGACGCGCTCAATATCCGCACGGCCTGCGCAGACAGCAAGGCCCCGGCAACGGAGCTGCTGCTGACGATGGATGTGAATCTTGACGGCCGCGTCGACGCGCAGGATGTGCGTGCGCTGGCCGACAGCTTCGTGCGCAACACGGTGCTGCCCACGGCGCAGGAGGACGGACAATGAAGACTTTCCTGACGAAAAAGAACATTGCCATCGTGCTTGCCGTGCTGCTGGTCGTGGCCGTCGTGGTGCTGTGCATCACGCTGCGGCAAAAGCGCGTCGAGGACACCGACCCCACGCTCACGCTCGCGTGCCAGAGCATGGACGCGGACGGCACGTGCACGGTCGACGTTGTGCTCTCCGGCCTGCCGGACGGCGCGCACTACGAGGCAGCGAGCCTCGCCGTGGCCTTTGACCCGACGCAGATCACGTTTCTCGGCACGGCGGACGGGGACATCCCGCTCGTGATGGGCAGCCTCCCGGCGTGGGAGAGCGACACCGAGCGCGCCAATGAGACCGGCAGCGCGCGCGCTCTGTGCCTGCCGGAGGAGGGCGGCACGCTCGCCACATCGACTGGCAGCGTGCTCGTGCGGCTGCGCTTTCAGCTCACCGACGGCGTGACGGAGGCGGCGCTGACGGTGTCGGACGCCGTGCTGGCTGCCGCGGATGAATCCGAGAGCCTCGCCACGACGACGGCCACGCTCACGGTCGTGAACGGGACGGTGCAGCGTGGCTAAGCGGTGCGCGCTCAGTCTGCTGCTGTGCCTGCTGCTTTTGCTGTGCACGGCCTGTGGCGGACAGGCGCAGGAGGATGACGGCGCGCTGCACTGCACGGTAACAATCGAGTGCAGCACGGTGCTGGAGCATATGGACGACCTGAAGCCCGGCAAGGCGGACATCGTACCCGCCGACGGTGTGCTCCTGCCAGAGACGACGGTCGCCTTCTCGGAGGGGGACACGGTGTTCGACGTGCTGCAGCGGGTCTGCCGCGCGCAGGGCCTCCACATGGAGTCGAGCTGGACGCCCGCATACAACAGCGCCTATATCGAGGGCATCGGCAACCTCTACGAATTTGACTGCGGCGAGCTGTCCGGCTGGATGTACAGCGTCAACGGCGTCTGGCCGGACTACGGCTGCAGCGGCTACACGCTGCACGACGGCGACACCGTCGTCTGGAGCTATACCTGCGACCTTGGGCGCGACGTCGGCGCCCAGCAAGGAGAACCATGAACGATTCCTTCTCGGCGCTGCACCCGGCGCTGACCTTTTGTTATTTTGCGGCTGTGCTGCTGCTGACGATGCTCGTGCTGCACCCGGTGTTTCTGGCGCTGAGCCTGCTGGGCGCGCTGGGCTACTGTGCGGTGCTGCGCGGCTGGCGCAGCCTGGGGCGGACGCTCGGCTGGCTCGTGCCGTTTCTGGTGCTGATGGCGGCGCTCAACGCGCTGTTCAACCATGCGGGCGTGACGATGCTGTTCTACCTGCCAAACGGCAATCCCGTCACGCGCGAGGCGCTGTGCTACGGCGCGGCCGCGGCGGCGATGTTCGCGGCCGTGATCCTGTGGTTCCAGTGCTGCAACGTTGTCATGACGGCGGAGAAATATCTGTACGTGTTCGGCAGCGCGCTGCCGGGCGTGTCGCTGCTGCTGAGCATGGCGCTGCGGTTCGTGCCGAAGTTTTCCGCGCACATCCGCGCCGTGCACGCGGCGCAGGCGTCGCTCGGCTGCGGCACGCGCGAGGGCAATGCGTGGCAGCGGCTGAAAAATGGTGCGCGCATTTTGTCCGTCACCGTCTCGTGGGCGCTTGAGAGCGGCATCACGGCGGCGGACTCCATGAAGAGCCGGGGCTACGGCGCCGGCAGAAGAACGTATTTCGGCAATTATCGCTTCACCCGGCGCGACGGCGTGCTCTGCGTTGTCGTTGCGCTCGCGCTTGCAGGCGTGTGCGCGGGCGTCGGCTGCGGCGCGCTGTATGTGCGCTACTACCCGTCGATCCGCATCGGCGGCAACGGTGCGCTCGGCGCGGTGTGCATGGCGTGCTTTGCGCTGCTGTGCTTTCTGCCGTTGCTGCTCGATGGAAAGGAGGCGCTGACATGGCGTCGTTTGCGCTCGAACATCTGACGTTTGCCTATCCGGGCCAGACGCGCCCGGCGCTCGATGACCTCACGCTCACGGTCCCGGAGGGGGCGGTCACCGTCCTCTGCGGCGAGAGCGGCAGCGGAAAATCGACCCTCCTGCGCCAGCTCAAAACCTGCCTCACGCCGCACGGCACAGTCAGCGGCACGGTGTGCCTCGGGGGCACGCTCTTGCAGGACATCCCGTTTGCCGAGCAGGCACGGCGCATCGGCTTCGTGCTCCAGCACCCGGACGATCAGATCGTGACGGACAAGGTGTTCCACGAGCTGGCGTTCGGGCTCGAGAGCTTTGGCTGCGAGGAAACGGCCATGCGCCTGCGCGTCGCCGAAATGGCGAGCTACTTCGGCATTGCCGACTGGTTCGGCCGCGGCGTGGCCGCGCTCTCCGGCGGCCAGAAGCAGATGCTCAACCTCGCGTCCGTCGTGGTCATGCGGCCGGACGTGCTCATTCTGGACGAGCCGACGAGCCAGCTCGACCCCATCGCGGCGAGTACCTTTCTGCACACACTGCGCAAGCTCAATGAGGAGCTGGGGCTGACGATCCTGCTGTCCGAGCAGCGGCTGGAGGAGGCCGTGCCGCTGGCCGACCACCTCATCGTGCTCGAGCAGGGGCGGCTGCTGGCCGCCGGTGCGCCGCAGGAGGCGGCGGCTGCGGTGCGCGGCCATGCGATCTTTTCCGCCATGCCCACAGCGGCGCGCATTGCCGCCGCTCTCGGCGAGACGGAGCGCCTGCCGCTCACCGTGCGCGCGGGCAGAGCGTATCTGGGGCGCTTTGCTCCGCACCCGATGCCGGCCGCAGCGCCCGCACCTGTGGACACGCCCCCGGTGCTGACCGTGCGTGACGGCTGGTTTCGCTACGCGCAAGGCAGCGCGGACGTGCTGCGCAATTTCTCACTCACGCTGCGCCCGGGTGAGCTCTACGCGCTCACCGGCAGCAATGGCAGCGGCAAGACGACGGCGCTCGGCGTTCTCTCCGGGCGGCTGCGGCTCTACCGCGGCAGCGTGTACCTCGACGGGAAACGGCAGCGCGCGCTCCGGCCCCTGCGCGACGGCATTGCCGCCGTGCCGCAGGACCCGCGCACGCTCTTCGCGGCCGACACGGTGCGTGCCGATCTCGCGTCGCTCGGCAGGGACGCCGTGCTGGTGGACACGGTCGTGCGGCAGATGGCGCTCGCGCCGCTGCTCGACCGGCACCCCTTTGACCTCTCCGGCGGCGAGCAGCAGCGCGCCGCGCTGGCGAAGGTGCTGCTCATGCAGCCGCGCGTGCTGCTGCTCGACGAGCCGACGAAGGGCATGGACGGCGCGTTCAAAGAAGAATTCGGCGCGCTTTTGCGCGCGCTCTGCGCGCAGGGCACGGCCGTGTGCATCGTGAGCCACGATGTGGAGTTCTGCGCGCAGTATGCTGACCGCTGCGGTCTGCTCTTTCGCGGCGAGGTCGTGACGGAAAACACCGCGCGCGCGTTTTTCTCCGGCAATTATTTTTACACCACGGCGGCCGCGCGCATCGCGCGCACCGCTGCGCCCGGCGCGGTACTGTGCGGGGAGGTCGTGCAATGTCTCACCGACTGACGCGGCGCACCTGGGCCGCGCTCGGCATCCTGCTCGTGGCGATCCCGGCGCTGATGGCGGTGTTCGTGTGCGTGTGGGACGAGCGGAAGTACTACCTCACGTCGCTGCTGCTCGTGGGACTGATGTTCGTGCCGTTCGTGCTGCGGTTTGAAGGCCGCAGGCCGCAGGCGCGCGAGCTCGTGCTGCTCGCGACGATGACGGCGCTGGCCGTGGCCGGGCGCGCGGCGTTTTACTGGCTGCCGCAGTGCAAGCCCGTGTGCGCGATCGTGATCCTCACGGCCGTGGCCTTCACGCCGGAGGCGGGCTTCGTCACCGGCGCGGCGGCGGGCCTGATCTCGAACTTTTTCTTCGGCCAGGGGCCGTGGACGCCGTGGCAGATGCTCGGCTTCGGGCTCGTGGGCTTTCTCGGCGGCGTGCTGTTTGCCGGGCGGAAGGTACGGCTCGTGCCGCTGCTGCTCTACGGCTTTTTCTCGGTGCTCATCGTCTACGGCGTGCTGCTCGACACGGCAAGCATGCTCATGTATAACGCCGTGCCCTCGTGGCAGCTGTGGCTGGCGACCTGCGCGTCGGGATTTGTGTTCAACCTCATCCACGCGGGCGCGACGGCCGTGTTTTTGCTCCTGCTGTATAAGCCCCTGCTCACCAAGCTCGCGCGCGTGAAAGAAAAGTACGGACTTCTGGAATGAAAAAATCTCCGCATCCGGTCGGATGCGGAGATTTTTTGTATGCCTTTCATGCCTGCTGCCAGAGCAGGCGGTTATCATCAAAGATGGCGCAGAGTTTGCCGCTGTCCTTCAGCCACGCGAGATAGGAGCGCACCGTGCTGCCGACGAGCACGTACTGCTCGAAGTTCATCACAAGGTCAAAGCGCCGGAACAGCTGCTGCAAAACCGCCTCGAACGTCTGCGGTTCCTGACAGAGCTCCGTGATGATGTCCGCGATCTCGAGCACCTTGTCGATGTTGTACTGCGCGAGCGAGGCGATGTCCTCCGTGGCCGCGGCGTGCGCGGGCACGAAGGCGCGGGCGGTGAGTGTCTTGACCATTTCGAGCGTGTTCAGGTAGGCGGCCACATCGTAAAGAAAGCCGATCTGGTACTTTTCGAGCGTCTCGCGGCTCGACAGACAGTCGGCCAGATACACCACGTCGTCCGGCGTGCGAAAGCCAACCATGTCGAAGAAGTGCCCCGGCAGCGGCAGCAGCTTGACCCCCTCCGGCAGGCATGCCGGGGTGAGCTCCTGCGCGTCGCTGGGCTTGGCCATGAGGAATTTGTGCTGCAGCTCCTTCGGCGGATAGCCGCCGTAGAGAAACGACGGCTCGAGCACCGGGTGGCGCGTGAAGTCGCACTCGATGCCGGGGGCATAGATCCTGCAGCCGGTCTGGTTCTGCAGGTACTGGTTGCCGCCGATGTGGTCGGCGTTGGAGTGCGTGTTGTAGATGGCGGTCAGGCGCCAGCCGTTGGCGTCGAGGATCTGGCGCACCTTGCGCCCGGCCTCCTTGTCGTTGCCGCTGTCGATGAGGCAGACGTCGGTATCGTTCAGGCGCACGAGACCGATCTTGGCCGGGCTCTGGATGTAGTAGCTGTTTCCGGCCACCTGGGTCAGTTCATACATGCCGGTTTCCTCCTTTGTCAGACGGTGTGTTTGCGGATGAGCGGCTCCACCTGCGCGGCCAGCTGCGCGAGCGCGCCCGGCTCGAACGGGGAGCGGAAGCCGGCCTCGGCCAGCAGGTCCGTCCAGAGCTTTTCGCCGCCCTGCTGTGACAGGTGCAGGTAGCGGGCGAACGCGCCGTCATAATCGTCCTGTGATGCGAGCAGGAACTGGAACGCCGCCGTCTGCGCCAGACAGTAGTCGATGTAGTAAAACGGCGTCTCGTAGATGTGCATCTGGTACTGCCAGCGGGTGCCGCGCTCGAGATACGGGATGCCGCTCTGGTCAATATACGGGCGGTATTTCGCCTCCAGCTCCAGCCAGACGGCGTTGCGCTCGGCCGGGGTGAGGTCGGGCTCGGCATAGACGCGGTGCTGGAATTCGTCTACCATCGTGCCGTAGGGCAGGAAGCTGAGCGCATCGAGCGCGTGCTGGAAGCGGTAGCGCTCCGCGTCGCCCGCCTTTGGGAAGAAGGCGTCGAGATACGGCCAGGCGAAAAACTCCATGCTCATCGAGTGCGTCTCGGCGGTTTCCATGCCGCCGCAGCCGAGCTCCAGCGCGAAGCGGTTGTCCGCGATCAGGTAGGCGTTGAGTGCGTGGCCGGCCTCGTGCGTCACGACGTCCACGTCGCCGGATGTGCCGTTGAAGTTTGCGAGGATGAACGGCTGCCGGAACTTCGGGAACTCCGTGCAGTAGCCGCCGCCCCACTTGTTCGGGCGCGACTCGACGTCGAAGGCCTCGTTTTCGCGCATCATGCGGAAAAACGCGCCCGGCACGTCGCCCATGGCGTCGTACATCTTCTGCGCAGCGGCGAAGAGCTCTTCCTTACCGCAGGGTGTCGGGTCGCCGCCGGGGGTGAAAAATTCGTTGTCATAGAGCCGGAACGTATCGATGCCGAGACGCTGCGCGTTTTCCAGCCGCAGCCGGGACACGACCGGCACGATGTCGCGCACGATGTTCTCGCGGAAGGTCTGCACGGCCTGCGCGTCGTAGCACATGCGCTCCATGCGGCAGTAGCCGAGCTCGATGAAGTTTTGATAGCCCATCTTTTTGGCCATCCGGTCGCGCACGTGCACGAGCCGGTCAAAAATGTCGTCCAGCTGCGCGCTGTGCGCTTCCAGCGTTGTGCCGAGGACCTCGTAACATTCCCTGCGTGTGGCGCGGTCGGCGCTGCGGGCGTATTTCATGAGCATCGGCCGCGGCAGCTGCTCGCCCCGGAAGGGGAAGAGCATGCCCGCCATGAGCTGGGCATATTCGCTCACGAGCTTGTTCTCCTCGACCATGTCGTCCACGATCTCCGGCGACATGCTCCGCCGCTGCAGCTCCATGCTGCGCAGCAGGATCGGCGAGAGCGCCGCCTCGAGCGCTTCCCGGAACGGGCTGTCGAGCACGGCGGAGGTGTATTGCAGTGCGAGATTTTCGACCTCCGGGCCGATCTCGTCGTAATAGTCCTTCTCTGCCAGATAAAACGGGTCCACGGTGTTGATCGTGTAGCGCATGTACGACAGCGACTGCGCCGTGGCGTACTCCGTCGTGAGCGAGAGATATTCCGCCCGCGCGGCGAGAATTTCCTCCACGCTCTGCGCTGCCTTTACGCGCTCGATCACGCGCTGCAGCCCTTCGGTCATTTCCTCGCGCGTCACGCGCCGGTAGGGGAGTTCGGATACTTTCATGCTTGCTCCTTTCCAAGGTCGCGGTGAAAAACTGCTTTTGCTATGCAAAATAAGAAATGTGCCATTTCCTCGTCCCTGCGGGGCAACCGGAAATGATGCACAAAAACTTCATGCACCGGCATTTGCGGCTTTTCACAGTGCAGCACGTACGCATGGAGTTTTATGCCATCATATAACCGCGCTGCCGATTCGTCAAGAACTGTTTGCGTGTGCGCGGCGGCGTAACAAAAGAGACGCCCCGGATGCCAATGCATCCGGGGCATTTTTATGCTTATTCGTTCTGCGCCTGATAGGCACGCACGTAGGTCACGAGCGTGTCAACGGTTTTCTCGATGCCGAGCTTGCCGCTGTTGACGACGAGGTCATAGCCGCGCGCGTCGCCCCACTTCGTGTCGCAGTAGTAGTTGTGGTAGGCCTTGCGGTCGCGGTCGACGCGGCGCATTTCCAGCGCCGCCTGATCGGCCGTGAGGGATTTTTCCTCCATGAGCCGCTGACGCTTCTGGTCGGGCTTGCCGGCGATGAACAGGTGCACGGCGTTCGGATTGCTGCGCAGGATGAAGTCCGAGCAGCGGCCGAGCACGACGAACGACTCGCCGCTGTCCGCCAGCTTCTGAATGTAATCGAACGTCTCGTGTGCGAGTGCATCCTCCGGCGCGTTGAAGTTCTCGCCGATGCGGCGCGACCACAGCAGGTGCACGGGCTTTTCGTCATAGCGCGCGGCGTCCTCGGCGTTAAAGACGCTGTCGAGCAGCAGCTCCTTATCATAAAACGCGATGCCGAGCTGTTTGGCGATCTGTTCGGCGATGTACTTGCCGCCGCTGCCGTGTTCACGGCCGACGGTCACGATGATCTGTTTCACGATGCGTTACCGCCTTTCTGATGTAAAATTACAGGTATCTCAGGAACAGGCATCCCAGCGAGACCGCAATGACCAGCACGGTGGCCGGGACACAGTATTTGCAGTATTTGCCCCAGCTGATGGGGTGACCACTCTTGGCCGACACGGACGTGGCCACGACGTTGGCCGACGCGCCGATGGGCGTGGCGTTGCCGCCGAGGTCGGTGCCGAGCGACAGCGCCCAGGCGAGCACGGACAGATCCATGCCCTGCGTCGCCGCGATGGACTGCACGACCGGGACCATGGTGGCCGCGAACGGAATGTTGTCGATCAGCGCGCTGCACACGGCCGACAGCAGCAGAATGATGAGGATGACGACCTTGATGCTGCCGCCGCTGATGTTGGAGATGAACTGCGCGATGAGTTTGAGCACGCCGGTCTGCTCCAGGCCCGCGACGGAGATGAACAGGCCGATGAAAAACAGCAGCGTCTTGTAGTCCACACCGCGGAGGACTTCCTTCACGGCGGCGCCGCCGTTGGTAAATACGGTCACCAGCAGCGTCAGGCCCGCGACGATGGCGCCGATGCACGCAACGGTCAGGCCGGTCTGCGCGTGCGTCACGAGCAGCGCGACCGCGATGAGAAACACGATCACGTCCGCGACGAACGCCTTGCGGTTGGCGATGGCGGTCGCCGGAGCGGGGCAGACGGCGTCGGCCGGGCGGGCGGCCTCGCTCGCCTTGAGCGGCTTGCGGAAGCACAGCCAGAAGAAGATCAGCACGAACACAAAGCAGATGCCGATGATGACGCCGGTATTTTCAATGAAGTCCGTGAAGGTATAGCCGAGCGCGGTGCCGATGATGATGTTGGGGGGATCGCCGCACATGGTGGCGGCGCCGCCGAGGTTGGCACAGAAGACCTCCGACAGGATCATCGGAATGGGGTCAAAGCGCAGGATCTGCGCCAGCTCCAGCGTGACGGTCGCGAGAAACAGCACGACCGTGATGCTGTCGATGAACATGGCCAGAAACGCGGACATGGCCATGAAGCACAGCAGCAGCGGCACGACGTGGTAGTGCGCGAGCTTTGCCAGCGACAGGCACAGCCAGCGGAAGAAGCCGGATTTGCCGAGGCCCTCGACCATAATCATCATACCGGTGATGAAGAAGATGGTCGACCAGTTGACGCCGGAGCTGGCGCTCTCCGAGGCGCCGTACCAGAAGCCGGCGCGGAAGATGGCGCCGAGGTTCAGCGCGTTTTTGATCGCGTCCCAGCTGTGCATGCAGATGCCGAACACGACCACGAGCACGAGGGCCGCGCTGCCTAGCGTGACATACTGGCGCTCGAATTTGTCCATGATGATGAGCGCGAACATGCCGACGAAGATGACAGCCGCAAGGATTTGAGCAGTCATGGGAAAAGCCTTCTTTCTTGAAATTTGCGGGGGGGGTTCCGACGCAGAGGCATCGAAGAAAGAGGGTTGCTTCGCGGTGGTGCCCTTCCCCAACAGGAGAGGAATTTTAGCGCGCTCGGGGGTAAAAGTCAAGGGCTTTTTGCAAATCTGAGCGGGTTCTTATCAGACTTTCAAATGCTTGATATTACAGGCATTTATAGGCGATGATCGTCGCGCCGCCCTTGCCCTCGTAGCGCTTGATCTGGTACTTGTTGGGGAAGGCGGCCAGCAGCTCCGGCAGCTTGCTGTAGCCGTAGGCGCGCACGTTAAAGTCGGGCTTCACGCGCTTGATGTACAGCCCCGAGGAGCTGACGTTGACAAAGCCGTCGGCGTCCTGATATTTCTCGGACGCGATGTGCAGCAGGTTGTGGATCTCGCCGATATTGGGCTTTTTCGGCTCCGGCTCCGGTTCGGGTTCGGGCGTCGGTTCCGGTTCCGGTTCGGCGGCCGGGGCAGACTCGGCTGCGGACTTCTTCGTGCTGCGGGTGGCCTTTTTGGTCTTGCGGGCGGGCTTTTTGGCCGCGGGCTCCGCGGTGTGCTCGACGACGGCGGGCTTTTCGTCCGCCTTGGACAGGTAATCGATGAGGATGAAGTCGTCGCACGCGTTTTTGAACGACTCCGGCGTTGTCGTCACGCCGGCGCCGATGATATACAGGCCTGACTCGCGCAGACGGATGGCCAGCGGCGTGAAGTCGCTGTCGCTCGACACGAGCACGAGCGCGTCGTACATATTGTTGTGCAGCAGGTCCATGGCCCCGATGACCATGGCGATGTCGGTCGTGTTCTTGCCGGTGACGTAGTCAAACTGCTGCTCGGCGCGGATGGCGAGGCGCTTGAGCTCCGGCTCCCAGTTTTTCAGCGAGTCCTTGCGCCAGTTGCCGTAGGCCTTTTTCACGACGATGCGGCCGTAGGTCGACACCTCGTGCAGCACGGCCTCCAGCTTGGACAGCTGCGTGTTGTCGGCGTCGATGAGCACGGCGATTTTCTGGAAATTTTCCATAGATATTACTCCCGAACCGCCCTGCGGGCGGTGATTTTTTCTCCATTATAGCGTTTTTGCGCGCAAAATGCAACGAAAGCGGGGCGTAACCCCCGCTTTCGCTTCCTGTTCATGCGCCATCGCCCGCAGTCGCCGGGCACTGGCGGCCGTTGGGGTCGATGCTCGTGTCGCCGGGGAGGATCATCTGCGAGATGGGGATGATGGAATACCCGTCGGCGATGAGCGCCTCAATGATGCCGGCCAGCGCCTCCGGCGTGTGCTCGGCCGCGTTGTGGAACAGCACGATGCTGCCCGGCTGCACGCGCGTGAGCACGCGCGAGGTGATCTCGTCGCTGCTCAACCCCTTCCAGTCGAGCGAATCGACGTCCCACTGGATGACGTGCATGCCCAGACCATTGATGGTGCTCACGACCGTGTCGTTGTACTCCCCGTAGGGGCAGCGAAACAGCGTGGGCCGCGTACCGGTGACGGCTTCAATTTTATCGGCGCAGGTGTTGACCTCCGTCTGGATCTGCTCGGCGCTCAGCTGCGCCATGTGCGGGTGCGTGGCCGAGTGGTTCATGACCTCGTTGCCCGCATCCGCGAGCGCCTTGACCGACTCCGGATATTTGTCCACCCATTCGCCCACGACGAAGAACGTTGCGTGGACGTTGTACTTGTTGAGAATGTCGATGAGCATCTGCGTATCCTCGTTGCCCCAGGCCGCGTCGAACGACAGGCTCACGACGCGGTCGTCGCGCTGCACACAGTAGATGGGCAGCACGCGCTTGGCCGCGCTCACGCCCACGATCGCGGGACTGTTGACCGCCCAGAACATGAGCGCGATGGCCAGCACCATCGCGCACACGCTCAGCAGCTTCCGGTGTTTTCTGACGGCTTGCCGCACTTTGTACATTGCACCACCTCCGGCTTTCTGCCATCATCCTATGAGGGGGCGCGGCGCGGTATGCGCTGGTTGGTTTACATAACTTCACCCTGCGTGCAGAAAAACGCCCGCACATGGTTTCGTGTGCAGGCGTGAACACTCAAAACAGGCCGGTGATGCGGCCGTCGTCGTCGACGTCGATGTTTTCGGCGGCCGGGACCTTCGGCAGGCCGGGCATCGTGAGCACGTCGCCCGTGAGCGCGACGAGAAAGCCCGCCCCGGCGGATACGGTCACGCTGCGCACGGTCACGGTGAAGCCCGTGGGCGCGCCGAGCAGCGCCGGATCGTCCGACAGGCTCGCCTGCGTCTTGGCGATGCACACCGGCAGACCGCCGAAGCCGAGCGCCTCCAGCTCGCGGAGCTGTTTGCGCGCGGCGGGCAGGATCTCCGCGCCCGCGCCGCCGTAGACCCGGCGCACGACGGCGTTGATCTTTTCCTCGACCGGCGCGTCGAGGTCGTAGGCAAAGCGGAAGTGGTTTTCACTCTCGCACAGGCGCACGACCTCGCGCGCGAGCGCCTCGCCGCCGCGGCCGCCGTCGGCCCAGACGGTGGACAGCACAACGCGGATGCCCAACTCCCCGCACAGCTCCGTCAGCAGCGCGATCTCGCGGTCGGTGTCGGTGGGGAAGCGGTTGATGGCCACGACGCACGGCAGGCCGAACGTGTCGCGGATGCAGCGCACATGGTGCAGCAGGTTCGGCACGCCGCGGCGCAGTGCGTCGAGGTCCTCCGTGCCGAGCTCGTTCAGCGCCAGACCGCCGTGCATTTTCAGCGCGCGCACCGTCGCAACCACGACGGCGGCGTCCGGCCGCAGCCCGGCGAGCCGGCACTTGATGTCCAGAAACTTCTCCGCGCCGAGGTCGGCACCGAAGCCGGCCTCCGTCACGGCATAGTCGCAGCGGTGCATGGCCATGCGCGTGGCGAGCACGCTGTTGCACCCGTGCGCGATGTTGGCAAACGGCCCGCCGTGTACGAACGCCGGCGTGCCCTCAAGCGTCTGCACGAGGTTGGGCTTGAGCGCGTCGCGCAGCAGCGCCGCCATCGCGCCCACGGCCTTGAGGTCGCGCGCCGTGACGGGGCGGCCGTCATACGTGTAGCCTACGATGATGCGCCCCAGCCGCGCCTTCAGGTCGGCCATGGACTCGGCCAGGCAGAGGACCGCCATGATCTCGCTGGCGACCGTGATGTCAAATCCGTCCTCGCGCGGCACGCCGTTGGCCCTGCCGCCGAGCCCGTCGACGATGCAGCGCAGCTGCCGGTCGTTCATGTCCACACAGCGCCGCCATGTGATGCGCCGCGGGTCGATGCCGAGGGCGTTGCCCTGCTGGATGTGGTTGTCGAGCATGGCGGCGAGCAGGTTGTTCGCCGCGCCGATGGCGTGAAAGTCGCCGGTGAAGTGCAGGTCGATGTCCTCCATCGGCACGACCTGCGCGTAGCCGCCGCCGGTCGCGCCGCCCTTGCGCCCGAACACCGGGCCGAGCGACGGCTCGCGCAGCGCGACGGCCGCGTCCTTCCCGATGCGGCGCAGCGCGTCGGCCAGACCGATCGTCGTGGTCGTCTTGCCCTCGCCGGCGGGCGTGGGCGTGATGGCCGTGACGAGGATCAGCTTTCCCTTTCCGCGCGGCGGCTGCCCGAGCACGGACAGCGCCACCTTTGCCTTATAGCGGCCATACGGTTCTATATCAGCATCGTCGATGCCGACGGTGCGTGCAATGTCACAGATCGGCTGCATCGTGCAGCTCTGGGCGATCTCCAGATCGCTGCGATATTCCATGAAACCCCTCCTTCGGATGCGTGTACCTTTTATCATACCTGACGGCGGCGGGTTTGTAAAGCTTGACGCGGGGTGGATTTTCCGCTATCATGGGCCGGATAATGAGGTGATGACCATGCAGTATCTCTGCGCGCCGATGGAGGGCGTGACCGGCGACCTGTTCCGGCAGGCGCAGCGGCAGACGTTCCCCGCGGCGGACAGCTACTATACGCCGTTTCTCTCGCCGACGGCGAACCGCACGTTTTCTCCGCGCGAGCTGCGCGAGATCGAGCCCGCGCACAATGCGGGCATCCATGTCGTGCCGCAGCTCATGGGCCACTGTGCCGAGGATTTTCTCTGGATGGCGGGGCGGCTCGCCGACATGGGCTACGACGAGGTGAATTTCAACCTCGGCTGTCCGTCGAACACCGTCACGGCAAAGAAAAAGGGCGCGGGCCTGCTCACGGAGCCGGATCTGCTGCGGCGGTTTTTCGACGCCGTGTTTGCAGCCTGCCCGCTGCCGGTGTCGGTCAAGACGCGGCTCGGCAAGGCGACGGCAGAGACGTTTCCCGCGCTGCTGGAGCTGTATAACGACTACCCGATCCGCGAGCTGATCGTGCACCCGCGCGTGCAGACCGACCAGTACCATGGGCACCCGGATCTCGACATGTTTGCCTACGCGCTCGCGCACAGCCGCGCCCCGGTGTGCTACAACGGCGATCTGTTCGACGCCCCGGCAGTGCGCGCGTTTCAGACGCGGTTTCCGACGGTGGAGCGCATCATGCTCGGCCGGGGACTCGCCGCCAACCCTGGACTCATCGGCCAGCTGCGCACCGGCGCCGTGCCGACGGCGGCGCAGTTTCAGGCGTTTCACGACCGGCTTTACGCCGCCACGCGCGCGCGCATCCCCGACCGGCGCGCGCTGCTGTTTCGCATGAAGGAGGCGTGGCGCTATCTCGGCTGCAGCTTTGCCGACGTCGAGCGGCCGCTGCGCCGCATCCGCAAGGCGCAGGACCTTGCAGAGTATGAGAGCGCGGTGCGCCAGCTCTTTGCGTCCTGCCCGGTGCGGGAGAATGCGGGTTATTTCATATGAAGATGCACGTATCCCCGACAGCACGGCTGCCGGGGATACGTTTCTTCGTGGTCAGTTCTGGCCGTACCAGTCGCCGCCCGGCTGCGGGCCGGGGTTCGGCTGCTGCCAGCCGTTGGGGGTCTGGTCTCCCATGCTGCGCGGAAGGCTGCGGTAGAACGCGGCGCGCGACACGGTCATATACGGCATGAGCCAGAGGTAGCCGATGCCGGCGGTCAGCGCGGCCAGCAGCGCCCAGCCGATGAAGCTCAGGTCGAGGCAGAACAGGTCGCCCTTGCGCCCGTCCATGAGCGCCTTGGAGCGCTCGATGGCCTCCGTGGCCTGCATGCCCGGGTTTTCGGCCATGATGTACGTCGCCATGGAGTAGCGGTAGGCGGCGACGATGCCGGGGATGACAAACAGCAGCGACCATGCGATGACCTTGAGCGTGATGAGCAGATTGAGCACGAAGGCGTTGCCGAAGATGTCAAAGCCGGAAAACAGATCCTCGAACCGGGCCTCCTCGCCGTCAACGAGCTTCAGGCAGAAGCGGTTGTGGCCGATGGAGACGCTGCCGCCGATGACGAACTGCGCCAGCGAGATGATCCCGGAAACGGGGAGAAATACGCGCAGCGCGTGGCGCAGGGTCTCGGGATAGTACCGTGTCAGGTCGTCCCCGTTGATCGTGATGTTGAACGACGGGGTGAAGCCGCTGCTCGTCCCGCCGAGGATGCTTGCCAGCAGCGTCACGCCGACGGCGAGCCACCAGTAGTTTTTCAGCGCGCGGCGCGCCATGCTGCGATAATCGGATGCAGAATACATAGGCTTCTCTCTTTTCTATTGAAATTCAAAAATGTGCTTGCATGCAGTTACCAGGGCGTGCGTTCCTGCTCGTGCACGAGGTAGGCGTGCTCGGCCAGCTCCGCGAGCGGGCTGTCGCTGCGGGAGTCGGAGTAAAACTCCGCAATTTCTACGTCGGGATAGGTCTCGCGCAGGCGGCGGACCTTTTCCGCGCCGTGGCAGTTTTCGCCGTCGGTCCTGCCGGTGTGCTTGTCCACGCGCGAGGCCAGCAGCCGCACACCCAGCTTCTGCGCCGGGATGCGCACGAGAAACTCCGGCGAGGCGGAGATGATGATGTCGTCCGGGCGTTTCTGCGCGAGGTACCACGGGTTCACGCGGTCGAAATTCTTTGCCCAGAACGCCTCCAGCTCCGCGTCTACATCGGGCACGCGGCGCAGAAAGCCGTACATCCGCTCCTTGAAGGCGGTCTTGCTCACCTTGCCGAGCAGGTAGCCCGGCAGCAGGACGAGCGCGCCCAGCAGCGGCCAGATTACACCGGGGTGCCGCCGCAGGCACCAGCGCACGAACGCCACCGTGCTGTCCACGGGGAAGATGGTCTTGTCCCAGTCGTAAACGTTGACTTTTTCCATAGGGCTCCTCTCAGTACAGGGTGCCGGCCAGCTGCATGTACGCGGCGGCGAAGGCCTCCCGGATGAAGTAATTGATGCGCATGGTCGGCAGGGTGGTCTCGGCGGCGATGCCGACGGGCTCCGCCCCCAGTGCCCGCGCCATGTGTTTGGCGCGGTAGAGATGGTATTCGCTTGTCACGATGCCGACGCCGTCCGCCGGGGCGTACCCCCGCGCGCGGAGGATGGCAAACGAATTTTCCAGATTCTCGCGTGTGGTGCGCGACTGATCCTCCTGCACGATGCGCGCGCTGTCGATGCCGTGGGCCGTCAGGTAGTCAGCCATGGCCTGAGCCTCCGTGATGTCCTCACCCTCGCCCTGACCGCCGGAGACGACGGCCAGCGCGTCCGGGTTCGCGCCCAGATAGTCCAGCGCAGCGTCGAGCCGGTTGCACATCGACAGCGACGGCGTGCTGCCGTTGACGCCCGCGCCGAGCACGATGATCGCGTCCGGGTGGGCGTCCGTGTCCGTGCGCGCGTCGCGCACGACGGGGATCTCAAAGACCGCGAACACGATCACCCCCGCGCACACGAGCACGCTCAGCACGGTGCGCCCCGCGCGGTGCAGCCGCGCAAAGAGAAACACCAGCACGGCGATGCCCCAGAGCGTGTAGCCCAGAAAGTCGTGCCCCGGCATCGCAAAGCGCAGCACGCAGCCCGCGATGACGAGCACGATGGCGAGGATCCAGGATGCTTTGTGTTTCATTCGCACAGCGCCTCCCATGCCTCATAGAGCGCCTCGAGCTGCGCATTGAGCGCCTGCTTTCGCGCGTCGAGCTCCATGAGCTTCTGATAGTCCGTTGCGTTGGCCTCGCTCTCGGCGTCGAGCGCCGCGAGCTGCCCCTCCAGCTTTTCAATCTCGCGCTCCGTGCGCTCGCGCTGGCGCGTGGTGTTCGGGGCGCGTTTCGGCTTCGGCTTCGGTTCCTTTTTGCGCTCGACGGCCTTGGCCGTCTGCTGCAGGGCGGTCTGGCGCGCGCGGTATTCGCGGAATTGCTCATACGTCCCGCGGTAGTCCGTGATCGTGCCGTTTTCGAGCAGCCAGATGCGGGTGGCGAATTTTTCGATGAAGTACCGGTCGTGCGACACGAACAGCAGCGCCTGCGTATAGTCGCTCAGCGCGTCCTCGATCCACTCGCGGCTGGCGATGTCGAGGTGGTTCGTCGGCTCGTCGAGGATGAGGAAGTTGATCTCCCGGCGCATGAGCATGCACAGCCGCAGCCGGGACAGCTCGCCGCCCGAGAGCGCCGACACGGGCTTGAGCACGTCTTCGCCGCGAAAGCCGTAGGCGCCGAGCTGGTCGCGCGCCTCCTGCGGCGTGCACTTGCACTCGTAGAGCATCGTGTCGAGCATGGAGCGCTCCGGCACGGCGAAGCGGACGATCTGCGGCAGGTAGGCCGTGCGCACGGACGGTCCGCGCTGCACCCAGCCGGTGTCCGGCGTCTCCTCGTTCATGACGAGCTTTAAAAACGTCGTCTTGCCGGCGCCGTTGTCGCCGATGAGGGCGATGCGCTCGCCGCCAGTCACGGTCAGATCCAGGTCGTGAAAGAGCGTCCGCTCGCCGTAGTGCTTGCTCAGGCCCGCCATGGTCAGCACGTCGTCGCCGCGAAATTCCTGCGCGGTGAAGTGGACATTTAACTTGCGCGCCTCGGTCGGCCGCTCGGTCGTTTCGAGCTTTTCCATGCGCTTTTCGATGGAGAATGCGCGCTTGTGCAGCTTGTCATTGCCCATGAAGGCCCAGAGGTGCAGCTTTGCCGCCGCCTCCGTGAGCTGCTGGAGCTTGGCCTGATCCTTTTCGTATTTTTTGAGCTGCTCGTCAAAGCGGCGCTGCCGCTCGACGACGTAAAAGCTGTAGTTGCCGCTGTAAAACTCCGCCTGCCCGGACGTGAAGTCGATCGAACGCTGCACGACGCGGTCGAGAAAATACCGGTCGTGACTGATGACGAGCACCGTGCCGCGAAAATGCAGCAGATACGCCTCCAGCCACTCGGTCGCGCGCAGGTCGAGGTGGTTCGTCGGCTCGTCGAGCAGGAGAATGTCCGTGTCCTCGAGGATGAGCCGCGCGAGGTTCACGCGCGTTTTCTCCCCGCCGGAGAGACTGTCGAACGGCTGCGCGCGCATCGCGGCCGGAATATCCAGACCGTTGGCGACGCGGTTGCGCTCGTGCTCCATGTCGTACCCGCCGAGACGGCGGAAGTTTTCCGACAGCCGGTCGTACTCCGCGAGCAGGGCAGGGGAGTCGTCCTCCGCCATGCGCGCGGTGAGCTCGTTCATGCGCGCTTCCATGTCGTAGAGCCGCCGGTGCGCCTCGCGCAGCACGTCCTCCGTCGTCCAGCCGTCGGGGTAGACCGGGATCTGCGAGATCAGCCCCAGCCGCCGCCCGGAGGCGATGGACACGGTTCCGGCGTCCGGCTGCAGCTCGCCCGAGAGGATGCGGAAAAACGTCGTCTTGCCACAGCCGTTGCGCCCGAGAATGCCCACGCGCTCGCCGGCGTTGACGTCGAATGTGATACCTTTTAATATATCGTTGCCCTGCTCAAAGCCCTTGACGAGCCCGCGGACGGATAGATCGATCATGTGTAACTCCTAAATTACTTGTTCACGGCCGCCTGCAGCACGGTGTTGGCCACGGCGCCCGCATTCGTCAGACCGCCGCCGGCGTTTTCCACCAGCACGACGAAGGCGTACGGGTGTGCATCGTCGAGCAGGAAGCCCGTGAACCAGGCGTGCGACGTGCCGTCGCCCACCTCGGCGGTGCCGGTCTTGGCGCAGAGATTCAGGCCCGGGAAGCGGTTCGTACCGTAGTGGGCCGAGACGTTGTAGTTCATCATGTCGCGCAGCTTGTTGGCGGTCGCAGCGCTCAGCAGGCTCGTGGTCGAGCCGCTGGGCGTATCGAGCAGCAGCGACGGCTCCACGACGCTGCCGCCGTTGGCGATGGCCGAGACGTAGCGCAGCATGGAGTATGGGCAGACGAGATCCTCGTACTGGCCGATGCCCGACCAGGCGAGGTTCGCGCTGCCGGACGCGCCCTTCGTGAAGCTGCCGGCGAGCGTCGGGATGCCGCTCAGCGACTGGGAGTCGAGGAAGCCGAACTTCTTGGCGTAGCTCTCGATGGTGTCGGCTCCGAGCTCGAGCGAGATCTGGGCGAACGCGCAGTTGCAGGAGTTGGCCAGTGCGTCCTCAAATGTCTGGCTGCCGTGCACGCCCGTGCACTTGACGCTCACGCCGTTGACGTCCAGACTGCCTGCACAGCTGAAGCGGCGGCTGTCGATGTCCTTGATGTTCTCGATTGCGGCGGCGGAGGTGATGAGCTTGAAGACGGAGCCCGGCGTGAACGAGCCGTTGATGCAGCGGTTGATGTACGCGCCGTCCGGTACGTCACCGTCACTGCTGGGGTCAATGCTCGGGCCGGAGACCATGCACAGGATCTCGCCGGTCTTGTAGTTGCTCACGAGCACGGCGCCCTTGCGCCCGGCAAGCGCCTCATAGGCGGTCACGCACAGGCTCGAATCGAGCGTGAGCGCGACGGTGTGCCCGTCGGTCGCGTAGGTGCCGGTGATTGGATTATAGCCGGAGAGCTGCTTGGAAAATGCCTTGAGCGCGCCGGTGCCGACGTTGCCGGTGTAGTCGCCGACGGCCTGATAGCAGGCGGTGCGCACGGCAGTGTCGTCGGCGTAGCTGCGCGAGCCGCCGTTGGCCGTTGCGAGCACGACGCCGCTGCGGTCGGTGAGCGTGCCGGTGCTGAGCACACCGCTGGTGTAGACGCTGCTGTTGGCGGCAAAGGTCGCCCACTCGGCGCCGTGTTCGATGTAGCGCACGATGTACACGCCGATGCCGCCGAGCACCAGCACGGCGACGAGCAGCGCGCTCATGGCGCGGCGTTTGACTTTATTCATGCCTGCGCCTCCTTTTTATTGCGCGATGGCAGCCGCACCACGAAGCTCGCGCCGCGCCGGGTGTCGGCCGCCTTGATGTAGGCCAGCAGCATCCAGCACGAGAGCATGCTCGACCCGCCCTTGGACACGAACGGGAACGTCACGCCCGTGAACGGCAGGATGTCGAGCACGCCGAACACGTTGAGCGACATCTGCACGAGCATGAGCGTCACGGTGGCGCAGCCGGCGATGACGTAGTACGACGAGCGGCCCTGGGCCGCGTTTTTGACGGTGAAGATGGCAAGCGCGATGATGGCCAGCATCGCGCACAGCGCCACGATCAGGCCGAGCTCCTCGCACAGCATGCCGAACACCATGTCGGTGTTGGCGGCGAAGATGTTTTTCAGCCAGCCGCAGCCTGCGCCCTGACCGAACAGGCCGCCGGAGGCGGCCGCGCTCAGCGCGCGCGTCTGCTGGTAGCCCGCGCCGGAGACGTCCTCCCACACATGGCCCCAGGTGGCGAAGCGCTGCGCCACGTGCGGCTTGATGCTCAGCACCAGCGTGCCCGCCATGGCGGCGGACGTCACGGCCAGCAGCACGGTCGCGATGCTGCCCGAGCGCATGAACGCGATGACGAGGAACGTCGCAAAGAAGATGAGCGCGGAGCCGAAGTCGCCCATCAGGGCGAGCCCGCCCACGCAGATGGCGGAAAAGGCGATGAAGAGCAGGATGCTCTTGCTGCGGAACATGCGGTTGAGCGACGTCGCGCCGACGTAGATGAACGCGACCTTGATGAGCTCCGACGGCTGTAGGGAGAAGCCTGCGATCGTCAGCCAGTTCTTCGCGCCGAACACCTCGCTTGCGGCAAACAGGTTCAGCGCCAGCAGCGCCAGCGAGATGATGGCCGCCGGCCAGCGCAGCGCCTTGACATGGCTCAGGTCGCGCAGCCACCAGCCGAGCAGGAAAAACAGCGCGATGCCCACGATGATGAGGATGATCTCCTTGGTCAGATCGTCCGGTGTGCTCGTCGCGCAGATCTCGAGCCCGAGCGTACACAGGAAAAATGCGATCGTCTCGACCTCGAAGCCCGAGCGGTCCATCGTGCGCATGAGCACGTAGCAGAACCACTGCGTGAGCACGAGGGCTGCAAACGACATCAGGATCCCCAGCAGGTGCGCGCTGTCGGCCGAGGACACAAACTCCAGCGCCAGCAGCAGCTGAAACACCGTTAGGAAAAACAGCGTGCCGCCGGCGGAGACCTTTCGTCCCGCGATCGTGCGGCGCTGCTCCTGCACAGCGCGGCGCTCCTCGCTCATGTCGGCGAACTTGAGCATGTGCGTTGAGCAGCGGAGAATGTCGCCGCTGAACACCTGCGTCGGCTCCGTGATCTGCTCGCCGTTGAGGTATACGCCGCCGCTGCGGCTCAGATCGCTTACGGTCCACTCGCCGGCGTCGTTGCGCATGAGCACGGCGTGGACGTTGGCCACGTCGGCATAGGGCAGCGTGATGTCCGCGCTGCGGGCGCGGCCGATCAGGCACTCCCAGTGCAGCAGGGGATAGACTTTACCGTCCGGCGTGACGAGATGGCCCCAGGTCTCCGGCTCGGCGCGGCCGTAGAACATGGATGCGATGCAGCGGATGAGCACGATGAGCGCGATGACCGGCAGAATGAAGTGCGCGGCCTGCGCGGCATAGGCAGTTACGGCAGACACGGCGTCCGCCTCCTTTCTGAAGCTCCCGCGCGGGGAGCGGTACATTTATAATGAAGCAATAAAAATTAAACCATTATACCACGGCAAAAATCCATTGACAACCACTGTCGGGCATCCTAGAATGAACCTATGATGAAACAGACGAAATTTTGGATCCTTTTGTTCGCCGCGCTCGCGATTTTGGGCGGCGGCGTCTTTTTGCTGCTGCGCGGCCATGGGCAGACGGGGCAGACGGCCGTCATCCGGGTCGACGGCGAGGTCTACCGCCGCATCGACCTGCGCGCCGTGACCATACCATATGATATCGAAGTGCAGACCGACTGGGGCACGAACACCGTGCACGTCGAGCCGGACGGTGTATCCGTCACATATGCCGACTGCCCGGACCTTCTGTGCGTCCAGCAGGGGAAGATCACCACATCGGCCATCCCGATCGCCTGCGTGCCGCACCACCTGACGGTGCAGATCGAGGGGGCGCCATGAAGGAGACGAAGCGTCTGGCCGTTCTGGCCATGTTCACCGCCATCGCACTGACGATCTTCGTCGCCGAGGCGCAGATCCCGCCCGTCGTGCCGATCCCGGGCGTGAAGCTCGGCCTTGCCAACATCGTCACGCTCATCGCCATGGCTCTGCTCGGCCGGCGGCAGGCGGGGGAGATCCTGCTCGTGCGCATCGTGCTCGGCAGCGTGTTTACCGGCGGCGTGTCGGCGATGCTCTTCAGCATCGCGGGCGGCGTGTTCGCCTATCTTGTCATGTGCCTGACCATCCGCCGCCTGCCGGAGCAGCTGCTGTGGGTCGTGAGCGTGCTGGCGGCCTTCGGGCACAACGCCGGGCAGCTGCTGGTTGCCGTCTGGGTCACGGGCACGCCGTCCATTCTGGTGTATGCGCCCGCACTCGTTGCGGCGAGCGTCATCACCGGGGCGTTCACCGGCGTGGCCGCCATGTATCTCGTGCGCGCGCTGCGCAAATCGGGGCACTTTCCGCAGACGTGAACCGGCTCTGTCATTCTTTCGTAACATTTTAACGCCCCGCGTATTTAAAATATTCTGCAAGTTGGAAGCCGCAGTTTTTGGAAAACTGCGGCTTTGTTGTGCAAATGCGACAAAATGTGCAGAAGAAATATAGTAATATACGTCAAAAACACACGTGAAAAAATTTCGGAAATGTTAAATCTGTTTTAAGTATTGACTTCCGGCAGGCGGCGCGCTATAATGCATACGCAATTGAAAGATGGGAAGATTTAGGCTGGTATCGGCCGGTTACACAAATTTTTTCTTCCCGCGCCGGGCCTTCCCGGCGGAGCTTTCCGAACGATGTTTTGATGCTTATGAATGCTTTTGATAAACGCGTCCAATCGAATATGGAGCAGGCGGGGCGCAGCCGTGGTTTTGCGCGGATGTTTGACCGCGTGTGCGCGTTCCTCGATGAGCGCATCGGCGGCGCGTCTGCGCTCGTTTCCGCCTGCCAGAGCGCGGCTGACCGCTTCTGGCACAGCAAGCTGTACTTTCCGGTCTGCTTTCTGATGCTCGCGGTGTTCATGGCGGCCGGGCTGCCGGTCGTGGGCGGTATTCTGGTCATGTCCACGCTGATCTTCCTGCTGCTGTTTTGCGACGACCTGCTGAGCATCCTGTTCCCGGTCGTGCTGCTGGCCATGGTGGGCACGGAGTTTTATGACGAGCTCTACAGCCTGCTGCGCTTCTGGTGGATCGGCCTGCTGGCCGCGGCGGCGCTGCTCGTGCACATCGGGGCCTACGCCCGCGCACCGCGCAACGGCGGCTGCCTGCACGGCATGGTGGCCGTGTCGGTCGCAACGCTGCTCGGCGGCCTCGGCTTCATCTCCCGCGAGGAGTATTTCTCGCCCACGGCGCTGTACTATTCCCTCGGTCTCGGCGTGATGATGCTGCTGGTCTACCTGCTGTGCCGCAGCGAGGCGGACCGCGCGCGCGACTACGACGTTGCCGAGCGCATGCTGCAGATCCTCTACGCCGGCGGCCTGTTCACGGGCTTTGTGGTGGCGCTGTTCTACGCGCGTCACATGCAGGAGTTCCTGCGGGACTTCGCCACGATCTATTTCAAGTACCGCAATTTCAGCGCGACGATGCTGCTCATCGCGCTGCCTGCTGCGGCGTACTTTGCCGCGCATGACCGGCGGCACTTCCTGTCGGTCGTGTTTCTGTACCTCATGATGCTCATGACCGGCTCGCGCAGCGGCCTGATCTTCGGCACGACGATGCTGCTGCTGTGCTTTGCCTATGTGTACCACTGCAACCCCGAGCGCCGCGCGGTCTATCGCCGCGTCGGGCTCATCAGTCTGGTCCCGGCGGTCGCACTGCTCATCGCGCTCGTGCCGCGGCTGTTTGCCTCGCGCATGGTTGACGGTGCGCTCATCTCCCCGGATGACAGCCGGTACACGTTTTTCATTCAGGGTCTGCTGGATTTTGTGAAGAATCCGCTTTTTGGCTGCGGCCTCGGCTCGATGCACAATGCGCCGATCTTCCTCGGCGTGGAGGGCAGCATCGTCTGGTACCACAACCTCATCGCGCAGATCCTCGGCAGTATGGGCCTCGTCGGCGTAGTCGGCTACGGCTGGCTGTTTTATGACCGCGTGCGTCTGCTCTGGCGCAAGCGCAGCCGCACGACGCTGGCGTTCGCGCTGTCCTACTTTGCCATGCTGCTCATTTCCATGACGAACCCGGGCATGTTCTGCCCGATGCCGAACGCGCTGCTCATGGTGGCCATGTTTGTGGTCGTGGAGCGGCAGCCCGATACCGCTGCGGTGCCGGTCAAGGCCGGCTTCGCCAACGCACCGGAAAGGAGATTGTTCTGATGAAACGTTTTCAGCTTCTTACAACCGCAATTTTTCTGTTCTGCACGCTTCTGATCGCCGGCTGCACCAGCCGCGGTGTCGAGGCGCAGGCGACCGCTGCCCCGGAGGCGACGCCGACCGCGACGGCAAACATCATGTCCGGTATCCAGACCGGTGACAATGAAGTCAACGAGATCCTGGCCGGTACGTGGACCTTTGAGCGCACGGACGCCGACAAGAAGGCGGACGACAGCAGCGTCAGCCAGATCCTGCCCGACACGGACACCGGCGCCAAAGAGGCTGCGGACATCAAGGAGCCCGGCACGATCCACGAGCTGACGTTCCGCACCAACGGCACGGGTACTTACATGGACGCCAACGGCACGCCGCTGGCTTTTGAGTTTGCGCTCAACGGCGACAATCTGACGCTTGCGCTGGAAAACGGCACGGTGCAGATGTTCCGCTGCACGCTCGAAAACGGCCTCATGTACCTCACGCCGATGAGCAACAACGGCGCGTATCAGGCCTTCACCGATGTGTTCCGCCAGACGCAGAGCACCTCCGGTGATGCGGCCAACTGAATCCTGCGCAAATCACCCCGGCCGGACGCGCTCAGCGTCCGGCCGTTTTGCTTTTTTGCAAGAATTCAGAAATTTTTCAGGATTTCCGGCCCGCAAACCGTGTATAATCAGGAGCATCCCCTATGGGAAAGGAGACCCGCCATGTCCCGAAAGACAAGAAAACGCGGCCGCCGGCGGCTGCTGGTCATCGTGGTGCTGCTGGCGCTGATCGTGTTCGGCGTGTTTGCGCGCGGCCTGCTCACGAGCGGCAAGACTACGACCGAGCGCGCGCAGCGCGAGCTGGATACCTACGCCGAGAACAACGACGTCTCACTCGCCGATTATCCGGATGCGCTCGTGCAGCTCTACGCCCGCAACCCGGACGCACGCGATTTTGTGCGCGACTACCCGAAGAAGAAGAATCTGACCCCGACGATCGACCTGAGCGGCCTTGCCGGGTCGGAGACCGTGCCGCTGTTGCTGCAGTGGGACGAGCGCTGGGGCTACCGGGAATATAACGAGAGCATCATCGGCCTTGCCGGCTGCGGGCCGACGTGCCTGTCCATGGTCACGATCTACCTCACCGGCGACACGACGAAGGACCCGCTCTGGATGTGCCAGTTTGCCGAGGAGCACCAGTTCAATGTGCCCGGCAGCGGCAGCAAGTGGGCGCTTATCTCCGAGGGCGGGCGGATGCTCGGCCTCAACGTGACGCAGATCCCGCTGGATCAGGACCGCATCTATCGGAATCTCGACGTCGGCAATCCGATCATCGTGGTTGTCGGCCCCGGCGACTTCACGACCGATGGGCACTTCCTCGTCCTGACCGGGCACGACGGCGACAAGATCACGCTCAACGACCCGAACAGCCCCACAAACTCCCAAAAGAGCTGGGACTATGACACCCTTGCCGGACAGATCCAGAGCCTCTGGGTGCTGCGCCGCGCGGGCTGATCAAATGCAGCGCCATCTTCGGACGGCGCTGCTTTTTGCGCATTTCCGGGGTTGCGGCATACGCTCGGATGGGCGTATAATAGCGGCATCTGAGATTTTTGCGAAAAGAGGTTACAGGATGGAATACCGCCTGGAGCATGATACGATGGGTGAGGTGCGTGTGCCCGCCGACCGTTACTGGGGCGCGCAGACGCAGCGCAGCTTTGAAAATTTCCGCATCGGCACCGAGAAGATCCCGCCGGAGGTCATTCGCGCGTTTGCGGTCGTGAAGCTCGCGGCTGCGCGCGCCAATGCGCAGCTCGGCGTGCTCGACGCCCGCCGCGCCGGCGCGATCGAGACCGCCTGCCACGAGATCCTCGACGGCTCGCTCGACGGCAACTTCCCGCTCGCCGTCTGGCAGACCGGCAGCGGCACGCAGACGAATATGAATGTCAACGAGGTCATTGCCCACCGCGCCAATGAGCTGCTGGGCGAAAATCTCGTGCACCCGAACGACCACGTCAACTGCTCGCAGAGCTCGAACGACACGTTCCCGACGGCCATGCACGTGGCCGCGCGCGTCGCGCTCGAGGAGCGGGTCCTGCCGGCCATCGGCCGCCTGACGGCGACGCTTGACCGCCTGAGCGCGGAGTACCGCGACGTGGTCAAGATCGGCCGCACACACCTGCAGGACGCCGTGCCGCTCACGCTCGGGCAGGAGATCAGCGGCTGGAGCGCCATGCTCGGCCACGACCGCGACATGATCGTGCAGGCCTGCCGCGCGCTGAGCGAGCTCGCCCTCGGCGGCACGGCCGTCGGCACCGGGCTCAACGCTCCGGCGGCGTTCGGCGATCTGGCGGCGGAGGAGATCTCCGAGCTGCTGGGCTACGCCTTCCTGTCGGCGCCGAACAAGTTCCACGCGCTCACGAGCAAGGACCAGATGGTGTTCGCGCACGGTGCGCTCAAGGCGCTGGCGGCCGACCTCATGAAGATCGCCAACGACGTGCGCTGGCTCGCTTCCGGCCCGCGCTGCGGCATCGGCGAGCTCATCATCCCGGCCAACGAGCCCGGCTCGTCCATCATGCCCGGCAAGGTCAACCCCACACAGTGCGAGGCCGTCACGATGGTGGCCGTGCAGGTCATGGGCAACGACACGGCCATCGGCATCGCGGCGTCGCAGGGCAACTTCCAGCTCAATGTGTTCCTGCCCGTGACGATCTATAACTTCCTGCAGTCGGCGCGTCTGCTCGCCGACGCCATGGATTCGTTCGAGGCCAACTGCGTGCGCGGCATCCGGCCGAATTACGACGTTATTCAGGCGCATCTGGACGCATCGCTCATGCTCGTCACGGCGCTCAACCCGCACATCGGCTACGAAAATGCGGCAAAGATCGCAAAGCACGCCCACGCCACTGGCCAGACGCTCAAGGCCGCGGCGGTGGAGCTCGGCCTGCTCACGGCCGAGGAGTTTGATGCCTGGGTGCGGCCCGAGGATATGGTGCACCTGAAACAGGAGGAGGCTTGACCATGGATTACGCAAAAGAATCGCTCCGGCTGCACGAGCAGTGGGGCGGCAAGATCGAAGTCAACACCCGTGTGCCGGTCTCCACGAAGGACGACCTGTCGCTCGCGTATACGCCCGGCGTGGCGCAGCCGTGTCTGGAGATCCAGCGCGACCCGGACAAGAGCTACACGCTCACGCGCCGGCATAACCTCTGCGCCGTCATCACGGACGGCTCGGCCGTGCTTGGCCTCGGCGATATCGGGCCCGAGGCGGGCATGCCCGTCATGGAGGGCAAGTGCGTGCTGTTCAAGGCGTTTGCGGACGTGGACGCCTTCCCGCTGTGCATCCGCACGAAGGACGTGGACGAGTTCGTGCGCACGGTGTATCTGCTCTCCGGCAGCTTCGGCGGCATCAATCTGGAGGACATCTCCGCGCCGCGCTGCTTTGAGATCGAGCGAAAGCTCAAGCAGCTGTGCGACATTCCGGTCTTTCACGACGACCAGCACGGCACGGCCATCATCACGCTCGCGGGCCTCACGAACGCCCTGCGCGTAGTGGGCAAGCGCCTCGAGGACGTGAAAATTGTCATGTCCGGCGCGGGCGCGGCAGCCATCTCCATCTGCAAGCTCCTGCTGCGCGCCGGCGCGCGCGATGTGACGCTCTGCGACCGCGTGGGCGCGATCTACGCCGGCCGGCCGGAGAACATGAACTGGATCAAGACCGAGATGGCCGAGGTCACGAACCTCCGCCGTCAGGCCGGCACGCTGGCCGATGTCGTCCGCGATGCGGACGTGTTCATCGGCGTGTCGCAGCCCGGCCTGCTGACCGGCGACATGGTGCGCACCATGCACCGCGACGCCATCGTTTTTGCCTGCGCCAACCCCACGCCGGAGATCTTCCCCGACGAGGCCAAGGCCGCGGGCGCGGCCGTCGTCAGCACCGGCCGCAGCGACTATCCGAACCAGATCAACAATGTGCTGGCCTTCCCGGGCATCTTCCGCGGCGCGTTCGACGTGCGCGCGTCCGACATCAACGAGCCCATGAAGCTCGCCGCTGCGCACGCGCTCTCGGCGCTCATCACGCCCGAGGAGCTGTGCGCCGACTATATCATCCCCAAGGCCTTTGACCCGCGCGTCGGCCCGGCCGTGGCCGCGGCGGTCGCGCAGGCCGCGCGCGAGAGCGGCGTCGCGCGCATCTGATCTTGAATTTTTCCCCCGCAAAGGAGACATCCTATGGATTCCTATGAAAAATCCCTGCAGACGCTGGAGCTGCCGGCCGTGCTGGCGCTGCTGGCGGCGCAGGCCGTGAGCGAAACGGCCCGCGCGCAGGCCATGGCCCTGCGCCCGAGCGGCGACCGTGCCGTGGTGGCGACCCGCCTCGGTGAGACGAGCGCTGCCGCGTCGATGATGGTCGTCAAGGGCAGCCCGTCGTTTTCCGGCGTGAAGGACGTGCGCGCGGCGCTGCAGCGCGCGGACATGGGCGGCGCGCTCAACACGCGCGAGCTGCTGGACATTGCAGGCGTGCTGCAGGCGGCGCGCTGCGTGCGCAGCTACGGCACCAGCGAGCGGCAGGACAAGACGAGCATCGACTACCTCTTCAGCGCCCTGCAGGCCAACCGCTTTCTGGAGGAGAAGATCTTCACCTCCATCACCGGCGAGGACGAGATCGCCGACAGTGCGTCGAGCGAGCTGGCGTCCATCCGCCGGCTGATCCGCGCCGCGAGCGCGCGCGTACACGACGCGCTGCAGAAGATCATCTCCTCGCCGAGCTACGCCAAGGCGCTGCAGGAGCCGATCATCACCATGCGCTCCGAGCGCTATGTGGTGCCGGTCAAGGCGGAGCACAAGGGCGCCGTGCCCGGCCTCGTACACGATGTGTCGGCCTCCGGCGCGACGCTGTTCATCGAGCCGATGGCCGCCGTGAAGGCGAACAACGAGCTGCGGGAGCTGCGCGCGCGCGAAAAGGCGGAGATCGAGCGCATCCTCGCCGAGCTCTCGGCCGAGTGCGCCGCGCATCGAGAGGATATCTCGAGCGACTTTGACGTGCTCGTGCGTCTCGACCTCATTTTCGCCAAGGCCAAGCTCGCCTACCAGCTCGACGCGATCGCGCCGGAGCTGACGGATAAGCACCTGCAGCTGCGCCGCGCGCGCCATCCGCTCCTGCCGAAGGACACCGCCGTGCCGATCGATGTGGCGCTCGGTGGCGAGTTTGACACGCTCGTCATCACCGGCCCGAACACCGGCGGCAAGACCGTCACGCTCAAGACCATCGGCCTGCTCGCCGCCATGACGCAGTGCGGCCTGCACATCCCGTGCGCCGACGGCAGCGCCATGCCGGTGTTCGACGAGATCATGGCCGACATCGGCGATGAGCAGAGCATCGAGCAGTCGCTGTCCACCTTCTCGGCGCACATGACAAACACCGTGCGCATGCTCAAGGAGTGTGACGACCGGTCGCTGCTGCTGTTTGACGAGCTCGGCGCCGGCACGGACCCGACCGAGGGCGCGGCACTGGCCATCGCCATCATCGAGCACGCGCGCAAGTGCGGCGCGCTCATCGCGGCCACGACGCATTATACGGAGCTGAAGGTCTATGCCACGACGCAGCCCGGCGTCATGAACGCCTCGTGCGAGTTTGACGTGGATTCCCTGCGCCCGACGTACCATCTGCTCATCGGCATCCCCGGCAAGTCCAATGCCTTTGCCATCTCCGAGCGGCTTGGCCTGCCGGAGGAGATCATCCGTGACGCGCGCAGCCGTGTCAGCACCGAGAGCGCGAGCATGGAGGCCACCATCGAGAAGCTCGAGCAGGTGCGCCAGCTCATGGAGCGCGACCGCGCCGAGGCGGCGCGCCAGCTGCGCGAAGCGGAGGAAAACCGCCGCAAGTCCGAGCGCCTGAAGGCGGAGCTCTCCGTCCGGCTGGAAAAGGCGGACGAGAAGGCCCGCCGCGACGCCGAGCGCATCATCGGCGACGCGCGCCGGACGGCGGACGAGGTGATGCGCGAGCTCGACGCGCTGCGCAAGATGGAAAAAACGGACGCCGACCACCACCGCGCCAACGACGCGCGCGCCGCTCTGCGCCGCAAGCTGAACGTGGCCGAGGACGCGGCCGCCGCCGCGGCGCACCCGCAGGTGCAGGAGAAAAAAGTCTCCGCCCGCCCGGTGCGCGTGGGCGACACCGTGCAGCTGCGCAAGATGGGCGACATCAAGGCGACGGTCACGGCCATCTCCGCCGACCGGACGCTGAGCCTGCGCGCGGGCATCATGAACGTGACGGCCAAGGAGCAGGACGTGTACCTGCTCGAAAACGAAAAGCCCGAGGCGCAGAAGTTTGCCGCCGCGCACGCGGCCAGCCTGCGCAATGTGGCCGCCGAGTCGGAGATCGACCTGCGCGGCATGGACACGATGGAGGCCGTCGCCGCGACCGAGCGCTTTCTTGACAACGCCGTCATGGCCAAGCTCGAGAAGGTCACCATCATCCACGGCAAGGGCACCGGCGCGCTGCGCGCCGCCGTGCAGCAGTCGCTGCGCAAAAACAAGGCCGTCAAGTCCTACCGGCTCGGCCGCTACGGCGAGGGTGAGAGCGGCGTGACCGTTGTCGAACTGAAATAAAAACGGAAAAACCCGACGAAAAAACGCTGTGCAAAGCAACAAAAAAGCGAAAATCGGTTGACGATGCCGGGCGTTTTTGATAAGATGATACACGCATAATAGTGCATAAGGAGTGGAGAAAATGATCACGAAAGAAGCAGTCATCAACAACCTGGAGGGACTCCATGCACGGCCTGCGGTCTTTTTTATCCAGAAGGCAAACGAATTCAAGAGCAGCATCTGGATCGAAAAAGACGAGAGACGCGTTAACGCCAAGAGCCTTCTCGGCGTCTTGTCGCTTGGCATCGTGAAGGGCTCGACGATCACCCTCGTAGCGGACGGCGCCGATGAGCAGGAAGCGATCGATACCCTGACCGCGCTGATCAATTCCGATTTTTCAGAGTGATCCCAACAACATGAAACCGAAACAGGGGCGTGTCATCAGCACGCCCCTGTTTTCCTGACCGCAGATTTTTTTCGGCATCGCAGGAGTAAGCTATGGAAAAACTCCGACCCGAACAACTGCGCGAAAAGGCCAATATGCTCCCGCTGCTGCCGGGCGTGTACATCATGCTCGACGAGCACGGCGAGGTCATCTACATCGGCAAGGCGAAAGCACTCAAAAACCGCGTCACGAGCTATTTTCGCGGCGAGCACCTGCCGAAGGTGGCGGCCATGGTCGCGCATGTTGCGGATTTCAATGTCATCGTCGTGCAGTCCGAGTTTGAGGCGCTCGTGCTCGAAAACTCGCTCATCAAGCTGCACAAACCCAAATACAACATCCTGCTCAAGGACGACAAGGGCTACCCCTTCGTGCGTCTGGACGTGACGCAGCCGTACCCGACGTTCTCGCTCGTCAACCGCACGGAGAAGGACGGCGCGAAGTACTTCGGCCCCTACGGCGGACGGAGCATGACGGCCGAGATCATCGACACCGTGTGCAAGACGCTGCGCCTGCCGACGTGCACGCGCAAGTTTCCGCGCGACATCGGCCGCGCCCGCCCGTGCCTGAATTACCACATGGGCACCTGCGCAGGCTACTGCCTGAAGGACGTCACGCGCGCGGAGTATCTCAAGGCCATTCGCGAGGCGGAGATGATCCTTGACGGCCGCACGGCGGAGCTCACGGCCGAGCTGACCGAGCAGATGCAGGCCGCGGCCGACGCGCTGCGGTTTGAATACGCGGCGTCGCTGCGCGACCGGCTGCGTGCCATCCAGGGCCTGCAGAACCATCAGCGCGTCATCGCCACGGCCTATTCCGACACGGACGCCGTCGGCTTTCAGCGCGGGGCCAAGTGCTGCTTTACCGTGCTGCACTTTACGGACGGCAACCTCACGGGCAAGGACAAGTCGTTTCTCGACGAGCCGATGGAGCCGGACGGCGAGGCGCTCGCCGCGCTTGTGCAGCAGTATTATGAGGGCCGCGGCGCCTATCCGCGGCAGGTGCTGCTGCCGTGCGCGCTTGAGGGGCAGGATGCGCTCGAGCGGCTGCTCACTGAGGCGGCGGGGCACAAGGTCGCGCTCGCCGTGCCGCAGCGCGGCGACAAGTGCCGCCTGACGGAAATGGCGGCGAACAACGCGCACGAGGAGATCCTCATCGCGACGACGAAGGCGCAGCGCAGCCTCAAAACGCTCGAATGGCTCCAGCGCGCGCTGGAGCTCGACGCGCCGCCCGAGCGCATCGAGGCGTTTGACATCTCCAACCTCGGCGATACCGGCATCGTCGCCGGCATGACCGTGTTCCAGCACGGGCGGCCGCGCAAGTCGGACTACCGGAAGTTCCGCATCCGCACGACGGACGGGCAGAACGACTACGGGTCCATGCACGAGGCGGTCACGCGTCGCTTTCAGCACTATGTGGACGGCGACCCGGGCTTTTGCCCGCTGCCGGATCTGCTGCTCATCGACGGCGGCGCCGAGCACGCGGCGGTCGCACAGGCGGTGCTCGACGGCTTCGGGCTGCAGGTGCCGGTGTTCGGCATGGTCAAGGACGACCGCCACCGCACGCGCGCACTCATCACGCCCGGCGGGCATGAGATCGGCATTGCCGCCAACCCCGCGGTGTTCGCCTTCGTCGGCACCATTCAGGAGGAGACGCACCGCTTTTCCATCGACTATCAGCGCCGGCTGCGGCGCGAGAGCCTCTCGTCCGAGCTCGATCAGATCCCCGGCGTGGGCGAGAAGCGGCGCAGCGCGCTGCTCAAGGCCTTCCGCAGCGTCAAGGCCATCCGCGCGGCTTCGTATGAGGAGCTGTGCGCGGCCGTTCCGGCGGGCGTCGCCCGCGCGGTCTACGACCACTATCACCCGAAAGGAGAACCGCCATGCGCGTGATCACAGGCACGGCCCGCGGCCGCAGGCTGCACGAGCCGGAGGGGATGGCTACCCGTCCCACGACCGATAACGTCAAGGAATCCATGTTCAACCTCATCCAGTTCGACATCGAGGGCCGGCGCGTGCTCGACCTCTTTGCCGGCACGGGCCAGCTCGGCATCGAGGCGCTCAGCCGCGGTGCGCGCAGCGCCGCGTTCGTCGATGAGAGCCGCGCCGCCGTGCAGCTCGTGCGCGCCAATCTCGCGCTCTGCCGCCTGCAGGGCGACGTGGTGCAGGGCGAGTCGCTCGGCTACCTGCGCACGTGCGGGAAATTCGACCTGATCTTTCTCGATCCGCCGTATGATACGGGATTGCTTGACAAAGCACTTGAAAATGTTGTACAGTTTGACATATTAGCTGAGGGTGGTATAATCGTGTGTGAAAGCCGCCGCGAAAAGGTGCTCCCGCAGCTCCAGCCGCCGTATCATCTGCTCACCGAGCGCAATTACGGCAAGATCAAGCTCACGCTTTACGGAAAGGGAACCCACGCATGAAAACAGCGATCTACCCCGGCAGCTTTGACCCCATTACCCTCGGCCACCTGAACATCATCCGCCGCGCATCCGGCATTTTCGACCGCGTCGTCGTATGCATCATGCCCAACGCCGGCAAACTGCACCCTATGTTTACCCGCGAGGAGCGCGTGGCGCTCGCGCGCCGCGTCGTCAGCCGCTTTCCCAATGTGGAGGTGGACACGTTCGACGGCCTGCTCGCCGAATACGCCAAGACTTTCCCGGAGGGCGCGGTCATCGTCAAGGGCCTGCGCGCGAACACGGACTTTGAAAACGAGTTCCAGATGGCGCTCATCAACAAAAAGATCAATCCCGAGCTGGACACCATGTTCCTGACGGCCAGTCAGAAATATACGTTCCTCAGCTCGTCGGTCGTCAAGGAGCTTGCGGGCTACGGCGCGGATCTGACGCCGTTTTTGCCGTGCGAGATCATTGAAGACGTGCACGAACGCGCGACGCGCGGCGTGTGACCCGATTCAGACAATTTTTCACCGGCTATGCCGGAACACGCTTTGGGAGGAAACAAAATGGACAACGAAGTCATGGAACTCATTGACCAGCTTTATACCATGGTGTCGGAGGCATGGGGCGTGCCGCTCGGCAACGAAAAGTGCATCGTCGAGCGCGACCAGGTCCTCGAGATCCTCGATGAGATCAAGACCGCCATGCCGGTGGAGCTTTCCGAGGCAAAGCGTCTGGTCTCCGCCCGCGACGAATTCATCAACAACGCCAAGCGCGAGGCCGAGGGCATCCGCAATCAGGCGGAGGAGCGCGCCCGCGCGCTCGTGGACGATCAGGAGATCGTGCGCATCGCCAAGGCCCGCAGCAACGAAATGCTTGCCTCCACGCAGGCCAAGGCCGACGCGCTGCGCCGTGCCTCGAGCCAGTTCTGCGATGAGGCGCTGCGCCGCACGGAGGAGGCCATCTCCGCCGCGCTCGGCAATGTGCAGCAGGCGCACGCCGCGTTTCAGGGCATTGCCGGCAGCACGGCTGCACCGGCAGCTGCCGCCGCGCCCACCGCTGCCCCCGCGGCCACCGCTGCCCCCGCGGCCAGACAGCCGGAGATCCGTTTCGAGGGCGAGGAGACCCCGGACGAGGAAGTCAACTGACTGCCGCTTAACCGTATATCCGTATATCCGAACCGCCGCCGGCTTGTCCGGCGGCGGTTTTGCGTTTTGCCGAAATTTTTCCCCGCCGAGGGCACGTTGGACGCTTCCGGTGGGGATTTTTTTGCACAGCGGTGGCACATCTTGTGCCGCCGTTTTCCTTTTTTCGGCGAAAAGCGCAAAGGATTGTGACCGGGAAAACCACAGTCGGATTGACAGAATTGTCGGAATTTGCAAGAAAAAGGCGGGAATTTCTCCTTGCAATTTCCCTGACCTGCCACTATAATGAGGATTGCACGTGGGGAGAAGTGGTTTAAAAAGCTACGATAGCCCATAAACGTGGCGTGAAAGTGCAGGATTTCGGCGAAGGGGGGATGCAGTATGACCGGTATCTATCAGCACACGCTGGACGCAAAAGGTCGTCTGTTCATCCCGGCCAAGCTCCGCGAAGAGCTCGGCGATACGTTCTATGTGACGGTCTCGCCCGAGATGTGCCTGTCGGCCTACAGCCAGGAAAACTGGAAGGTGATCTCCGAGAAGGCCGCCGCCATGACCAATTTGCAGCAGCGCAAGGTGCGCCCGCTGTTCGCGTATGCGGCCCGCTGCGATCTCGACGGGCAGGGACGTATCCTCCTGCCGCAGCACCTGCGCGACTTTGCCGGCCTGACCAAGAGTGTCACCGTGGTCGGCAGCAACAACCATGCGGAATTTTGGGACAGTGCACGCTGGAATGAGATCTGCCCGCTCGAGGCGCTGCCGGAGAACATCGCCGCCGTCATGGAGGAGCTGGATTTCTGATGGAAGCCGGACATATTCCCGTGCTGCTGCACGAATGTATCGAGAACCTGAATATCCGCCCCGACGGCGTCTACGTGGACGGCACGCTCGGCATGGGCGGCCACTCCGAGCAGATCGCCGGCCGTCTGACGACCGGAACGCTCATCGGCATCGACCGCGACGAGACGGCGATCGCGCGCGCCGGCGCGCGGCTGGCCCCGTTTGGGGACCGTGTGCGGCTCGTGCACGGCAACTTCCGCGACACGGCCGCCATTCTCGACCGCCTCGGCATCGACGCCGTGGACGGCATGCTCTTTGACCTCGGCGTTTCCTCGCCACAGCTCGATGAGACGCAGCGCGGCTTTTCCTACATGCACGACGCGCCGCTCGACATGCGCATGGATGCAACCAGCGGCCTGAGCGCGTGGAACGTCGTCAATGAGTGGCCGGAGAGCGAGCTCAAACGCATTTTGTATGAATACGGCGAGGAGCGCTATGCGCCCCGCATTGCCGGGGCGATCGTGCGCGCCCGGGCGCAGCAGCCGATCGCGACCACGCTGGAGCTGGTCGATGTGATCCGCTCGGCCATGCCGGGCGCGGCGCTGCGCGAAAAACAGCATCCCGCCAAGCGCAGTTTTCAGGCGATCCGCATCGCCGTGAACGACGAGCTGGCGGCGGTGCGTGAGATGATGGACACCGCGCCGGACAAGCTCCGTACCGGCGGACGGCTGTGCGTCATCAGCTTTCATTCCCTCGAGGACCGGATCGTTAAGACCGGCATCGCCCGGCGGGAGCACGGCTGCACCTGCCCGCGTGAGGCTCCGGTGTGTACCTGCGGCTTTGTGCAGACGCTGCGCAGCGTCTCTCGCAAGCCGATCCTGCCCGGTGAGGAAGAACTGGAGTGTAACCCACGCGCCCGCAGCGCGAAACTTCGTGTCGCGGAGCGTGTCTGAGAAAGGAACCAGTCATGGCATCTCCTGATTCGAGAAAACGGAATACTACCGCGCGCATGGACGGCAACGCGGCGTATGATCTGCGCAGCACGGCTGCGGAGGAGTACCTGTACAGTACCGCTCCGGTAGATCTGCCGCACGCGCCCCGGCCGACGGAGACCGTCGTCCCGGAGTCGGTTCCCACCCCCAAGCAGGCGATCGCCCCGATGGCCGTGCTCGGCTTTGCCATTGCCGCCGTGCTGCTCGTTATCTCGCTCGTTGCGCGCGTGCAGCTCTCGCAGGCGTCGGCGCAGGTGTCGGCGCTGGAGGATCAGTATACCCAGCTGCAGGAGGATCAGACGCGCCTGCGCATCGACTATGAGAGCGCGTTCAACCTCACGGAGATCGAGGATTATGCCATCCACGAGCTCGGCATGCAGAAGCCGCGCAGCGACCAGCTCTATTATATCAGCAGCAGTGATGCCGCGGATACGGCGGTGGTCCTGGACCAGAACGCGGCCGAGCCGCTGAGCCTCGCCGACCGCCTCGGCGATTTCTTCTCTTCCATTGTGGAATATTTTCGATGAGCCAGCCTGTATGATAGAACTATCCCCGCAGGAACAAGGAGACAGACATGGCGAATGAAACTTCCGGGCGCCGGGACAACCGCGTGCCTTTTCGTGCGAGTACCAAAACACCGAATATCATGATGCTCCGCCGCACACGCTTCCTTTTGATTGTGTGCGGCATCCTTGCATTTGCTGTCCTTGGCATCAAGCTGTTCAATGTCATGATCGTACACCATGAGGAGTACGAAAAAATGGCGATCGACCAGCAGGTACGCGAGACGGAGATCACGGCCTCGCGCGGCGCGATCTATGACACGAACGGCAAGATCCTGGCCATGAACGCCTCGGTCGATACGATCTTCATCAGCCCGGCCGAGATCGCCAATAACAAGGAGGACCCGCAGCTGATCGCGCGCGAACTTTCCGAGATTCTCGACGTCGATTATAACAAGATCCTGGCCATGACGAAGAATACCAACCGCTGGTATGAGGTCGTCAAGCGCAAGGTCGAGCCGGACGTGTCGGAAAAAGTGCGGGCGTTCAAGAAGGACAACAATCTCACCGGCGTGAAGATTGAGCCGGACACGAAGCGCTACTATCCATATGGCAATCTGGCCGCGCACGTCATCGGCTTCGTCGGGCAGGACAATAAGGGACTCTACGGTCTCGAGCAGCGCTATGACAGCTACCTGACCGGCAGCGCCGGCCGCATCATCCGCGCGACGGATAACCGCGGCACGGATATGCTCTTTGTCAACTACGAGGATTACTACGACGAGACGAAGGGCAACGACATGAACCTGACCATCGACGCCACCATCCAGTATTACCTCGAAAAGCACCTGCAGCAGGCGGTCGAGGACTACGACGTGCAAAACGGCGCGGCGGCCATCGCCATGGACCCCAACAGCGGCGCCATCCTCGGCATGGTCTCGCTCGGCAACTTTGACCTCAACGATTATCAGAAGGTCAGCGACAAGGATCAGGAGGCCATCGACGCCGAGACCGACCCCGACAAAAAGGCCGAAATGCTCTCCGCCGCGCAGACGAAGCAGTGGCGCAACAAAGCCCTGTCGGACACCTACGAGCCCGGCTCGACGTTCAAGATCATCACGCTGGCCATGGCGCTCGAAGAGGGCGTGGTCAATGAGAATTCGTCGTTTTATTGCGGCGGCAGCACGAACGTGCTCGGCCGTACCGATCCCCTCAAGTGCTGGAAAACGACCGGTCACGGCAGCCAGAACCTCACGCAGGCCATCCAGCACTCGTGCAACGTGGCGCTCGTGCAGATCGGCCAGCTCATCGGCGCGCGCACGTTCTACAAGTACGCCGAGGCGTTCGGCTTCCTGAACCTGACCAATAACGTGGACAGCAACCTCACGGCCAAGACCGGCATCGACATGTCCGGCGAGAGCGGCAGCATCTGGTGGAGCCAGAACACGTTCTATGATACGGAGAACCTCTCCCAGCTCGCGGCGGCCTCCTTCGGCCAGACGTTTACGATTACGCCGCTGCAGCTCATCACGGCGGTCAGCGCCTGCGTCAACGGCGGCTATCTCATGAAGCCGTATGTTGTCAAGAGCATCGTCAACGGCGACGGGGAAGCGGTCGTGTCCAATTCGCCGACCGTGGTGCGCCAGGTCGTGAGCGAGCAGACGAGCGCTACCGTGCGCCAGATCCTGGAGCAGGTCGTCGGCGATCCCGTCGACGGCACCGGCAAGAACGCCTACGTCGCCGGCTACCGCATCGGCGGCAAGACCGGCACGTCGGAAAAGGTCGCGCAGGACGCGGCCGGCGGCGCGAAGGAGTACATCGTCTCGTTCATCGGCTTCGCCCCGGCGGACGACCCGCAGATCGTCATCCTCGTGCTGCTTGACACGCCGAGCAGCAGCACCGGCATCTACATCAGCGGCGGCCAGATGGCCGCGCCCACCGTCGGCAAAATGATGGCGGACATCCTGCCGTACCTCGGCGTGGAGCCGTCGTATTCCGAGACGGAAAAGACGCACATGGATAAGACCGTGCCGAACGTGACCGGCCTGTCCGTCGAGCAGGCGAAGGCCGCGCTCGCGGAGCTCGGCCTGCAGGCGCGCGTCTACGGCGACGGCGGTACCGTCACGGCGCAGCTGCCGGGCAGCGGCGCGGTCGTGGCCAACGGCAGCACCATCCTGCTCTATGCCGGTAAGGAGCCCTCGGGCGACAAGGAGACCATGCCTGACCTGACCAACCTGAGTTATGAGACGGCCCGCGACCGCATGGCCGCGCTGGGCCTGTATATCAAGACCAACAGCTCCATCACGGACACCGCCTCCCAGAAGATCTCCGGGCAGGCCGTGGCCGCCGGGACCGAGCTCAATCACGGCACGGTCGTGGAGGTCACGCTCGTGACGACCGATTCGGGCATGTTGGGCCGATACTGACGATCAACGGAGGTACCTTTATGAAACTCAAGCGACTGCTGTCCGTTCTGGACGTGTGCGAATGCACCGCCGATCCGGAACTGGACATCCGGGATATCAGCTTTGACTCGCGCACCACGCAGCCCGGCGACCTGTTTGCCGCCGTCTGCGGGTATGAGTCCGACGGGCACCGGTTCATCGGTGCGGCAGCCGACCGCGGCGCGGTCGTCGTGCTCTGCCAGAAGCAGCCGGAGGTGGATATTCCGTATATCCTCGTGGCCGACAGCCGCCTTGCGCTCTCGCGCATCTGCTGCGAATTTTTTGATAACCCGTCGCGCGAGCTGACCATGATCGGCGTGACCGGCACGAACGGCAAGACCACCGTCACCACGCTCATCAAGCACATGCTTGAGCAGTGCCTGCACACGAAGGTCGGCCTCATCGGCACGAACGCAAACGTCATCGGCGACGAGGTGCTGCACACCGAGCACACCACGCCCGACGCCTACGAGCTGCAAAAGCTCCTGCGCCGGATGGTCGACGCCGGCTGCACGCACGCGGTCATGGAGGTGTCGTCCCATTCGCTGGTGCTGCACCGCGTGGAGGGCATCCGATTTCAGGTGGGCATCTTCACGAACCTGACGCAGGACCATCTGGACTTCCACAAGACCATGGAGGCCTACGCCGAGGCCAAGGCGCTGCTGTTCGCGCAGAGCGATGTCGGCATCGTCAATGCTGACGACGATTGGGCGCACGTCATGCTCGAGCGCGCCAAGTGCCCGATGCACACGTACTCCGCCAAGCGCAACGATGCCGACCTCGTGGCCAAGGACATCCGCCTGAGCGCGTCGGGCGTGCGCTTTGTCGCCATGCGCGGCGACGCGATCGCGCGCATGCGCCTCGGCATCCCCGGCATGTTCTCGGTCTACAATGCGCTGAGCGTCATTGCCTGCGCCTGCGCGCTCGGCATATCGCTGGATGCCTGCGCCGCCGCGCTCGACACGGCAAAGCCCGTCAAGGGCCGCACCGAGGTGCTCGAGACCGACGGAGATTATACCATTCTCATCGACTACGCCGTCACGCCCGACGCCATCGACAACATCCTCACGACGGTGCGCGAGTTTGCGCCCGCGCGGCTCGTGTTCCTCTTTGGCTGCGGCGGCGACCGCGACCGCGGCAAGCGCCCGAAGATGGGCCGCATCGCGGGCCAGAAGGCGGACTTTGTCATCGTCACGAGCGACAACCCGCGCACGGAGGACCCGGAGGCGATCATCGCCGACATCCTCCCCGGCCTCAAGGAGACGCGCACGCCCTATGTCGTGCGGCCCGACCGGCGCGAAGCCATCGCCTACGCGATCGAGAACCACTGCCCCGGCGATGTCATCATCCTCTGCGGCAAGGGCCATGAGGATTACCAGATCATCGGCAAGACGAAAGTGCACATGGACGAGCGCGAGATCGTCGCCGAAATACTCGAGAAGAGGAAGAGAGAGAAATGACGCTGAAGCTGATACTGGCGTTCGTCATCGCGTTTGCGGTGTCGGCCGTCGTTGGATTTTTCCTGGTCCCGTATCTCAAACGCATCAAGGCGGGCCAGAGCATCAAGGAAAACGGCCCCACGTGGCACATGTCCAAGCAGGGCACGCCCACCATGGGCGGGCTGATGTTCATCGCCGCGATCGCGGTCGTGTGCCTGTCGGTCGGCTTTGAGTGCATGGCCGAGGGCGAATACGGCCACCTGTTTTGTCTGGCGTTCGCGCTCGTGTTCGGCGCGATCGGCTTTCTGGACGATTATGAAAAGCTCAAAAAGAAGCAGAATCTCGGCCTGACGGCCGGCAAAAAAATGCTGCTGCAGCTGGCGGCGGCCGTGGCGTTCATTTTCCTCATGCGCCGCTTCGGCTATGTCGCGCTTGACAGCCTGTACATCCCGTTCTGGAACAAGACGGTGCCGATCTCCGAACCGCTGTATGTCATCTTTGCGGCCTTCGTCATCGTCGGCACGGTCAACTCCGTGAACCTCACCGACGGCGTGGACGGCCTCGCCGCGAGCACGACGATGCCGGTGTGCATCTTCTTTGCCGTCATCTCCATCCTCTGGGGCGAGCGGTTTTTGTCCCTCGGCGTGTTCGCCTCCGGCATTGCCGGCGGCCTGCTGGGCTTTTTGATTTATAACTTCCACCCGGCGAAGGTGTTCATGGGCGACACGGGCTCGCTCTTTCTCGGCGGCGCGGTCGCGGCGCTGGCCTTTGCCTACGATATGCCGCTCATCCTCGTGACGCTCGGCATTATGTACATCATCGAGGCCCTGTCGGACATCATTCAGGTCGGCTACTTCAAGCTCACGCACGGTAAGCGCGTGTTCAAGATGTCCCCGTTCCACCACCATCTTGAGATGGGCGGCTGGACGGGCCACAAGTGGAAAGAAACGCAGATCGTGGCGCTGTTTGCCGGCGTGACGGTGCTGTTTGCAGTTTTGTCGTTCATCGGCGTGTTCCACCGCTTCGGCGTGTGATCAGCGCGCCGCGGTGCAGGGAGGTGCTTGCATGAATATTTCCGATCTGAGACTTCCCGCGCGCCGCTCGGGCGCGGCCGCCGGGCCGCAGCGCGGCAGCTTTGACCTGCCGTTTTTCGTGCTCACGCTGCTGCTGCTGACGATCGGTGTCATCATGGTGCTCTCGTCGAGCTTTGCCCGCGCCTATGCGCAGGAGAAATCGCCCACGTATTACTTCGTGCGTCAGGCGGCTTTCGCCGTGGCCGGCGTCGTGGCCATGATCTTTTTGTCCAAAGTGCGCATGGCGACTTATCGCCGGTGGTCGCTGGTGCTGCTGGGCGTGAGCATTTTCCTGCTCGCCGTTGTCTGGATCCCGCACATCGGCACCAAGACCAACGGTGCGCGCCGGTGGCTGAGTCTCGGCTTCACGACGTTTCAGCCGTCGGAGATCGCGAAGATCGCGGTCGTGCTGTTTTTCTCCAGCATGATCTGTACGTACAAGGAGCAGATGCAGACGTTCCGCTACGGTGTTGTGCCGTTCATGGTCGTCACGGTCGTCATCGTCGGCCTGCTGATGCTCGAGCCGCATCTGTCGGCGTCCATCATCATCATGGCGCTTGCGATCGTGATGATGTTCGTCGGCGGCATCAAGCTCTCGTACCTGCTCGTCGGCATGGGCAGCGCGGGCGCGCTGCTGCTTTTCGCCGCCAAATTCGTGCCCTATGTGCACAAGCGCATCGTGTCCTGGCGCGACCCGTTTGCCGATACCAGCGAGGCCGGCTACCAGATCGTGCAGTCGCTGTATTCGATCGGCTCGGGCGGCTTTCTCGGCCTCGGCCTCGGCCAGAGCCGGCAGAAGTATCTCTATCTGCCCGAGGAACACAATGACTACATCTTTTCCATCGTCTGTGAGGAGCTCGGCTATGTCGGCGCCATTGCGATCCTAATCCTGTTCGCGCTGCTCATCTGCCGCGGCTACTGGATCGCTGCGCACTCGCCCGACCGCTACAGCTTCCTTGTCGGCGTCGGCATCACGACACTGCTGTCGATCCAGGTGTTTTTGAACATCGCGGTCGTCACGAATCTCATCCCCTGCACGGGCATCTCGCTGCCGTTTTTCAGCTACGGCGGCACGGCGCTGCTCATGCAGCTCGGGGAGATGGGCATCATCCTGAGCATTTCGCGCGACATTCCGACGAAGAAAGCGCGCTAGTATCCGGCTTTGTAAAGTATATCCGGCAGCCCGCGGCGGTCTTCGGCGCGGACTGCCCGATTTCCGCTTTTTGATCCTAGGAGGCATTGCTATGAACTTTCTCTTTACCTGCGGCGGTACCGCAGGCCACATCAATCCCGCGCTCGCGGTCGCGGGCGTTCTGCGCGACCGGATGCCCGACTGCGGCATCCTCTTTGTCGGCGCCAACGGCAAGATGGAGACCGACCTCGTCCCGCGCGCGGGCTACGACATCGTGACCGTGGAGGTCACGAACATCCACCGCAGCCTCAAGCCGGCGGAGATCGCGTACAACTTCCGCTCGCTGCACAATGCGCGGCAGGCGACGAAGGACGCGCGCAAGATCATCGAGGACTTTCAGCCCGACATCGCCATCGGCACCGGCGGCTACGTCTGCTACCCCGTGCTCAAGGCGGCGGCGCAGCTCGGCATCCCGACCATCGTGCATGAGTCCAACGCCGTGCCCGGCCTGACGACGAAGATGCTCGCCGGCGCGGTCGACCGCATCCTCGTCGGCTTCGAGGAGAGCAAGCAGCACTACAGCGAGCAGGAAAAGGTCGTCGTCACCGGCACGCCGGTGCGCGGCGCGTTCACGGCCTGCTCCAAGGCGGAGGCCAAGCGCCAGCTCGGGCTCGACCCGGACAAGCCGCTGGTTGTGTCGGTCTGGGGCTCGCTCGGTGCGTCGTACATGAACGAGGTCATGACGGCGTTCATCACGCGCGCCGCCGTCACGGACGCGCCGTTCACGCTCATCCATTCGGCGGGGCGCAACGGCTATGAGAAGATGCACACGGCCCTGCTCGAAAAGTGCCCGGTCGATCTCGCTGCGCACGGCATGGACGTGCGGCCGTATATTTACGACATGCCGCTCGTGATGGACGCGGCCGATCTCGTGCTCTGCCGCGCGGGCGCGTCCACGCTCGCGGAGCTCACGTGCATCGGCAAGCCCGCGGTGCTCATCCCGTCGCCGAACGTCACGAACAACCACCAGGAGCGCAACGCGCGCGTGCTCGAGCACGCCGGCGGGGCCAAGGTGCTGCTCGAGGGCGCGTTCACGGCGGACGATCTGTATAACCTCGTCAGCGACCTGCTTTCAGACCCCGCGCAGCTTGCGCAGATGGCGGAGAATATGCGCGCCGCCGGCGTTGCCGACGCTGCCGAGCGCATTGCCGATCTGGTGCTGAAGCTGGCCGACCGGCACGCAAAATGACAATCTCGCGTTTCTCTGCATAGGATGGCATGAATTTGCTGTGCGGAGGAAAGATTATGAGCATATGGCACATTTACGGCGGAAACAGACTGACCGGGAGCACCCAGGTGCAGGGCGCCAAGAATGCGGTGCTACCGATCATGGCGGCATCCGTGCTTGCCGGCAGTGAGACGGTTCTGCACAACGTGCCCGACCTGAAGGACGTGACGATCACGCTGCGCATCCTGCGCCATCTCGGCTGCACGGCGGAGCGCGACGGGGACACGGTGCGCATTGATTCCCGCGGCATGAACCGCGACTTTATCCCGCACGATCTCATGCGGGAGCTGCGCTCCTCGGTCATTTTTCTCGGCGCGATCCTCACGCGCTTCGGGACGGCGAGCCTGTCCATGCCGGGTGGGTGCGAGCTCGGCCCGCGGCCGGTGAACCTGCATCTCGACGCGCTGCGCGCGCTCGGTGCGGAGGTCACGGAGCGCGGCGGCGACATCGTCTGCAGCGCGCACGATCTGAAGGGGCGGCGCATCCTGCTGCCGTTTCCGAGCGTCGGCGCGACGGAAAACGCCATGCTGGCCGCCTGCGCGGCGGCAGGGGAGACGGTCATCTGCAACGCCGCGCGCGAGCCGGAGATCCTTGACCTGCAGTGCTACCTGCGCAAGCTGGGCGCGCAGATCTCCGGCGCCGGCACGTCGACGGTCACGGTCAGCGGCTTCCGGCCGCAGCCGTTTGTGGAGCATACGATCATGCCGGACCGCATCGTCGCAGCGACGATTTTGTGCGCCGGAGCCGCCTGTGGCGGCGATGTGGAGCTGCAGGGCGTCGACCCGAACCACTTTCTGACCGTTCTGGACTCGCTTTCCGAGGCAGGGTGTGCTATAATCAAAACGGCGTCCACCGTGCGCCTGACATCGACCGGGTGGCTCACGGCGCCGCGGCCGGTCGTCACGCAGCCGTATCCGGGCTTTCCCACGGATGCGCAGCCGCCGCTCATGGCCGCCTGCCTGAAGGCAAAGGGCACCACGGTGTTCACCGAAAACATCTTCACCAACCGTTATCGTCATGCCGAGGAGTTCCGGCGCCTGGGCGCGGCCGTCAGCATCGAGGGGCGCGTGGCGTATGTCACCGGCGTCGACCGGCTCACCGGCGCGCCGCTCACGTCGAGCGACCTGCGCGGCGGCGCGGCCATGATCGTGGCCGGCCTCTCCGCCGAGGGCGAGACCGAGATCCTCGACAACGGCTATATCAACCGCGGCTATGACCGCTTCGATGCGTGCCTGTCGGCGCTTGGCGCCGACGTGCGCTGTGTCCCGCCGCAGTGAAAGGAATCACCAGCCTATGAAACAATCGAAGCAGCCCGGGCCGCGCCGCGCGCGCCGGCCCCGCCGTCCGT
>ERZ809296.144-NODE-144-length-126005-cov-33.575538_pt1 | contig 126005 bp, 124 predicted proteins | sample MGYA00520511_ERZ809296 | MGnify/ENA primary metagenome ERZ809296 (study PRJEB31576, sample SAMEA3212662) | Homo sapiens | biome: human-gut; feature: human gut; material: fecal | place: Sweden | collected 2012 ... | reverse complement strand
TCGTGCTGCACGGCTCCTCCTCCGTCCCGCAGGAGTATGTCAAGATGATCAACGAGCATGGCGGCAAGATGCCCAACGCTATCGGCGTGCCCGAGGATCAGCTGCGTGAGGCCGCAAAGCTCTCCGTCTGCAAGATCAACATCGACTCTGACCTGCGCCTTGCCATGACCGGCACCGTGCGCGCCTTCCTCGATGAACATCCCGACAAGTTTGACCCGCGCGAGTATCTCAAGCCCGCCCGTGCCAACATCAAGGAGCTCGTCCGCCACAAGCTCGTCGATGTGCTCGGCTGCGCCGGCAAGGCCTAAGTGATAAGGAGAACTGCTATGAGTGAACTGAAAGGCGCGTGCATCATCGGCCAGTCCGGCGGCCCGACCTCCGTCATCAACGCGAGTGCTTACGGCGTCATCCGCACGGCGCTCGATTCCGGCTGCATCACGAATGTCTACGGCGCAGAGCACGGTATCAAGGGCGTGCTCGAAGACCGCCTGTTCGACATGAGTCAGGAAGACCCGAAGGAGCTGGAGCTTTTAAAGTACACCCCCTCCTCCGCCCTCGGCTCCTGCCGCTACAAGATGAAAGACCCCGACGAGGACGACACCGATTACAAGCGCATCCTTGAGGTATTCAAAAAGCACGACGTCCGCTATTTCTTCTACAACGGCGGAAATGACTCGATGGATACCTGCAATAAGATCAGCAAGTACATGCAGAAGGTCGGCTACGAGTGCCGCGTCATGGGCGTGCCCAAGACGATCGACAACGACCTTTATGGCACCGACCACTGCCCCGGCTACGCCAGCGCCGCCAAGTACATCGCGACGAGCCTGATGGAGGTCTATCAGGACGCGCACGTCTACGACACGGGCATGATCTGCATTGTCGAAATCATGGGCCGCCACGCCGGTTGGCTGACTGCCGCCGCCGCGCTCGCGACGAAGTACGGCGCGGGTCCCGACCTCATCTACCTGCCCGAGACTGATTTCGACATGGACACGTTCCTTGCCGACGTCGAGCGCATCTACAAGGAGACCGGCAGCTGTATGGTCGCCGTATCCGAGGGCATCCACTATGCCGATGGCAGCTTTGTCTCCGAGGCCAAGACCAGCGCGACGGACGGCTTTGGCCACGCGCAGCTCGGCGGCCTCGCCGCGCTGCTGGCGAGCATCGTGAAGGAAAAGACCGGCGCGAAGGTGCGCGGCATTGAGCTGTCGTTGCTCCAGCGCTGCGGCGCACACCTCGCAAGCGAGACCGATATCGAAGAGGCCGTCATGGCCGGTCGTGCCGCGGTGGAGAACGCCGTCGCCGGCATCACCGACAAGATGGTCGCCTTTGAGCGTGAGACTGTGGACGGCCACTACGTTTGCAAGACGAAGCTGCTGCCGCTCACGTCCGTTGCAAACTACGAAAAGAAGATCCCGCTCGAGTGGATCAACGATGCGCACAACGGCGTCAAGCAGGAGCTCATCGACTATGTACTGCCCCTCATTCAGGGCGAGCCGAAGCTCCCGAAGGAGGATTCCCTCCCCCGCTTTGCCAAACTCAAAAAAGTGCTGGCCAAGTAAATTTTTCAGTAAAAAAGGAACCGATTCAAAAGAATCGGTTCCTTTTTTATCCTGGTCCACGCATTCCGCTTATTCCGTGGACCACTCGCCGAGAATATCTGTGGTAAGCGGCAGCGTCGTTTCCTTCGTGCCGCTTTCCGTGTAGAGCGTCAGCGTAACGGTATTGTCCTGTGCGTGATAGGTCTCCGCCCGCGCGGTCACGCCGAGGGGCGCACTCAGGCGCGCAAGCTGCGCGTCCGCCTTATCCCAGTCGACCTCACTGCGCTGAGAGCCCCCCTCCGCGGCGTTCCAGCGGTAGACAAAAACGCACGGCGCGTCGTCGCCAAAGGTGCTGCGCGTAATGAGTTCGCTGCGCCCATCTCCCGTGAGATCAAGCGGCCACGCGCCGTCGCCCTCCGCCGCATCATCAAAGTCATAGCCAAAGGTCCTGCCCGCATAGACGAAGCCCTGCTCCGTCAGCGCATAGAAGTCACAAACTGTCATAACTATGCCCTGGATCGTTTCAAGCTCGAAGCCCGGAAATCCGAGCACATCGTCTCGTGCGGTGAGGGAGACTTTTTCGGCGGCGTTGCCATTCCCGATCCAAGTGCCACAATTTACGCCGAACGGTATGTCGATCTCCGCACCGTCCGCGCCAAAGAGCGCGTAGCGCGCATAGCCAGCCTCATCCGGCTCGTAGACTCTCAGCGTGACAGTCTAACCGCCGGCCTCCTCGGTCTGCGTGAGCAGCGCGGTGGGCGCGTCAGCCTCCTCCGGTGGCAATTCCTCTATGATAAGCTGCGGGGTGCGACTTGCCAAGATGATGCTGACAAGTGCCGCTGCCACCAGCAGCGGCAGCGCGATCTTTCGGCTCATATCCTCTTCCTCCTGTTATTCTTCTTATAGAACAGCATAACAGCGGGCAGCGGAAATGACAAGTTACAAAGTGATGACATTCCAGTTACAGGAATGTAACAAAGCGAGAGGAACCTCCTCTCGCTTTGTTCCTTTACAGGATGATACAGATGAGACCGCCCGTGCCCTCGTTGATGATGCGCTCGAGCGTCTGGCGCAGCTTGAGGCGCGCGTCGTCCGGCATGTGCTTGAGCTTTGCCTGCAAGTCTTCGTTCACGATCTCGTGGAAGCTGCGCCCGAAGATGTTGGACTGCCAGATCTTCGTCGTGTCGCCCTCGAACTCCTGCAAGAGGTAGTTGACCATGTCCTCGCTCTGCTTTTCGTTGCCGACGATGGGCGAAACGGTCGTTTCGATGTCGGCGCGGATGATGTGCAGGCTCGGCGCGCTCGCCTTGAGCCTCACACCGTAGCGCCCGCCCTGCTTCATGATCTCCGGCTCTTCGAGGTTCAGCTCGTCGACCGTCGGCACAACGATGCCGTAGCCTCTCTCGCGCGCGTCGGACACCGCCTGCGCCACCTTGTCGTACTCCGCCTTGACCGACGAAAGCTCAGTGAGAAGGCTCAGCAGATCGCCGTCATCCTTCACATCGAAGCCCGACTGCTCGCTCAGCGTCCGGTAGAACAGCGCGCGCGGGAGCTGCAATTCCGCCGCGGCGACGCCCGTGCCGAGCTGAATGGACGTGATGCGCGCGCTGCTGACGCTTTCGCAGCCGCCGATGGCGCTGATCGCGCCCTGCACCTCTCGGATACAGTGGAGGCTGCCTGTGTTCTCGCGGATGGCCTGATAGAGGCCGCTTTTGATTGGGTGATCGTCGGCAAGCGCCTCGACCCACGGCGGGATGAAGAGGTCCAGCTCGCAGAGCGGGAACTCGTAAAGGATGGCCTTGAGAATCATTCCCACTGCGTTGTCGTCGAGCGTCAGGCAGTTGACGGGCAGACATGTCACGCCATAGCGTGAAGCGATATCCCTTGCCATTGCCTGCACGCGATCGCTTTCCGGCTCTGTCGCGTTGAGCAGGACGAGGAAGGGCTTGCCGATCTCCTGCAATTCGCGGATGACGCGGCCCTCGGCCTCTATGTAGTCCTCGCGCGGGATATCAGTGATACTGCCGTCGGTCGTCACAACGACGCCGATGGTCGAATGCTCGCGGATGACGCGCGTTGTGCCGAGCTCCGCCGCCTCACTCATCGTCACCTCGTGGTCGAGCCACGGCGTCGAGACCATGCGCGGGCTCTCGCCCTCCATCTGCCCCGTCGCGCCCGGGATCATATAGCCCACGCAGTCGATGAGCCGGACCGAGCAGCTGCTTCCCTCGTCAAGCGCGATGTCCACCGCCTCTTCCGGCACGAACTTCGGCTCCGCCGTCATCACCATGCGGCCGCTGCCGCTCTGCGGCAGCTCATCCTTCGCCCGCTCGCGGCGGTAGACATTGTCGATGTTCGGGATGACCTGCGTTTCCATAAAGCGCTTGATGAACGTTGACTTGCCCGCGCGCACGGGGCCAACGACGCCGATGTAAATGTCCCCCGCCGTGCGGGTCGAAATATCCTGATAGATCTCCGTATTCATGCTCATACCCTCTTCCTCCGTTCCTCAGCGCCTGCGCGGGATCAGCAGCAGCTTTCCGATCACCGCGGCGGATTCCTCCTTGAGCTCGTTGGCCGCGAGGATGGCCTCGACCGTTGTGCGGTACAGCTTGGCAATATCCCACAGCCGCTCGCCCTGCTTCATCGCGCGGAGCACGAGCGAGGGGACGTTCTCGTCCTTTTTCCCGCACTCCTCGGCCTCAAGCGACTGAAGACAAGGATAACGCGGCGTTTCCGCCACGCTGACGGCAAACGTTACGGGGAAACGCAGCTCCACGCCGTCCGCGCCGACGGACGCGGCGATCTCGCCCGCGTACATGTCCTGCACCCGCGCCTGTCCGCTGCCCGGAAGGTCGGTCTCGATCAGCACCTCGCTCCGCCGCTCGGAGAGCAGCGGCACGGCGTTTTCGTCGAGATACAGCACGCGCAGATTCGCCGTCGCGCGCAGCGACGCGCTCTCTCCCCCGCCGCTCACGCCCGCGCTGCTGAAGATCACGTCTGTCGCCAGCACCGTCTGCACCTCGGCCCCGGTCTCGATCTTTTCGCGCACGAGCTGCTCGCGCAGCACCAGCGCCGCGCTGTCGCACAGCTCGACCGTCTCCGTCTTCGCGGTCAGGTCGTAAGCCGTGCTGTAAAGGTCCGCCACACAGCAAACGCTTTTCACCTCGCGCACCGCTGTGAACGCGCTGATGTAGAGCCGCAGCGAGATGGCGCGGTTGTTGTCCGGCTCGCTCTCGCTGCCGACATGGATCTCCGCGCCTGTCAGGCGCAGCGACGCGCGCACCGTCGTCTCGCCCTCCTCTTCGGCAAGGCCGTCGAGAATCTGCGAAAACGGCAGCTCGCTGCTCATGGACGCAAGGTTCCCGCTCTCATCCAAGTAGATGGCATCCAGCCGCGCGACGCCCTTGAGCACGATCTTGTTGCCGATCGACTTGCAGTCAGTCACGCGCAGAGCACACTTTGTGCGTAAAAGCTCCTGAATGGGCTCCTTCGTGCCCGAAAGCAGCACTTCATCGGAAAATGTGAAGTCCTTTTCCCGAATGGCGCGGATAATACCGATGTCCTTTTTCTCGCACAGCGTTTCGATCTTGTAGGCTTCCTGCTCCTTCACGCCGCTGCACACGCTCAGCGACGCGGGCACGTAGGGCGTAAGCGTCAACTCCACGTTCACGCGCGTAAACACCTTACGCGGATTGAGCATGCGCACCTCGCACGAGCAGAGCCGGCCGTCGAGGCAGCTGTCCGCGCTGCCGCTCAGCGCGCGCCCCTCGATCGTCTCGTCGAGCGGCAGCGTGTATTCAAACGACTTCATCCCCTGCGCGTCCTCGGCCACGTACAAAAGCGTCATGCGGACCGTGCCCGACACCTGCGCTTTTCCGTCTGCGATCTCACGGCTGCGCAGGAAAAGGCACCCGCTCGCATCCACGATGCGGGCGATGTCCGGCAGATAGTCCGGCACGATGGTCTCCGTTGTCTCCTCGCGGTTCTCGCTGAGCTGCGGTAACGCCTGATAACAGGCAAACTGCTCCTTTTTCAATTCCAGTTCCATTGCAGTCCCTCTCCTTCGGCTAAGTGGTTACTGCACTCTATGCACTGTGGACGCGCGTTATGCTTCCTCCCTGACGCCAAATACACGCCGCAGCAGCGACGAGAGGACCTTGGGTGACTTCCAAACGACAATTTTCATGCTTTTCCCCCTTCCAATATTCATACCCTTTTCAACCGATGTTAGAATCTGCGCAGGCAGCCGATGCCGCAGAAGATGAGAAGAAACGCGACCAGAAACATCAGCGCCCCCACCGGAAAAACAGCCGCGATGAAAATACCGAGCCCCAGCGCCAGCGCGCAAACACCCACGCAGCGCCACGGGCCGAACAGCGGCGGTCCCGGCGGGCGCGGCGGCGGATTCGAATACATGCTTTTCCCCTCCTCTCCCGGCGTTCGCCTGCTCCATTCTATACAAAAGCGGCCGCCGCGTTCCTGCTTTATCGTGACAAAGCGTCGAACTTCGTCATGTTGTCCTTTGTAATACTTGACATTCTCTCATCTTTATGTAATATTAAGAACAACTTCACTTGATCGCGGCTCTGCGAGCGTGTTCCGCACTGACCGCAACGGAAAGGACGGCACACCCATGCAGGAAATGAGCAGAAGAAATCAGCACTTTACCGACTCCGTCATTCGCAGAATGACGCGTATCTCCAACGAATGCGGCGCGATCAACTTAGCGCAGGGCTTCCCCGATTTTGACCCGCCCAAGGAGATGATGGACCGCCTCGAGGTCGTGAGCCACGAAGGCCCCCATCAGTACCCCATCACGATGGGTGCGCCGAATTTCCGCCAGGCCATCGCGCGCAAATGCGGTCACTTCATGGGCCGCACCATCGACCCCGAGACCGAGATCGTCGCGACCATCGGCTCGACCGAAGCGATGGTCGACACGCTCTTCGCCCTGACGAATCCGGGCGACCGCGTCGTGATGTTCTCCCCGTTCTTCGAAAACTACCGCGCACAGGTCATCATGGCCGACTGCGAGCCGGTCTTTGTCCCTCTGAATCCGCCGACGTTCTCCTTTGACCCGAACGTGCTCGAAGATGCGTTCCGCGGCGGTGCGAAGGCCATCATCATCTGCAATCCCTCGAACCCGAGCGGCAAGGTCTTCACCGAGGAAGAGCTCAAGACCATCGCCGACCTCTGCATCCGCTACGACGTTTACGCCATCATGGACGAGGTGTATGAGCACATCATCTACGACGGCCGCAAGCACGTCTACATGAACAGCATCCCCGGCATGTGGGAGCGCACGGTCTCCTGCTCGTCGCTCTCCAAGACCTACTCCGTCACCGGCTGGAGACTCGGCTATGCCATCGCGCCGGAGAACATCATGGCGCGCATCCGCCAGTACCACGACTTCAACGCCGTCGGCTGCCCGTCGCCTCTGATGGAGGCCGCCGTCGTCGGCCTCAACATGCCGCTGAGCTACTATGACGAGTTCGGCGCGCACTACGCGCACATGAAAAAGATCTTCACCGAGGGCATGCGCGACATCGGCATCCCCTTCACCGATCCCGAGGGTACGTACTTCGTGCTGGCCGACATCTCCCCGTACCTCAAGAAGGGCCAGAGCGACGTCGACTTCTGCGAGCAGCTGGCGAGAAAAGCCGGCGTCGGCGCCGTGCCGGGCAGCTCGTTCTTCAATGAACCGATCAACAATATTGTGCGTCTGCACTTCGCGAAGAAGGATGAGACGCTGTACGCTGCGCTGGATCGGCTGAATCATATCAAGGATATGATGTGAGTTTTCCGCATAGCGGAAAGAGAAAAGCAGCACCGCGGGTGCTGCACGAAATAAAGGGGCCATTCTCTTTCGTAAAAGAGAATGGCCCCTTTGGAACCCCAAGAGAAAGACTTTCATTGCAAGCGAGCAGCTCGAAGAGCTGCAATGCTTGCCGATTGCACTTCTCTGCGCGCGGTGTTGCCGCGTCAGCATTGCAAGACGATTTGCCTCTGCTTCTACTATCCGCTACCGCTCTGCCCATCTTGTAGAAGTTCGCAGTAATCACCGTCTACCGCCAGTGTCATCAATGCGGCGAGCACAGCAACGCCGCATTTGGCACACAGTCTGCCGCCGAGTAAACGTCACTCGCGCCTCACGGTAGTAAGGCGCGGTTGAGAGTGGTAACGAGGCGGTAGGGATTCATGGCAAAGCCATGTACACCGCACCTGATTGCGCAGCGCGTGTAGCTCTTCGAGCTACAAACTGCCAATGTAAAATTTCTCTCGGGGGATTTAAAGGGGGATACTCTCTTTTGAAAGAGAGTATCCCCCTTTAGTTGCCCGTTTCCGCACAGTGCGGAAAACCGCCGCTGCACGGTGCAGCAGCAGATCACAGCAGTGTATCAATGCCGATTTGCACTTCCGCAGAGTCAGCAGATTCGGGACCTCCGAACCGAGAGACAAATTCTTCCTCGGAAAGAATAGGAACCCCCAGTTCCTTTGCCTTTTTCGTCTTCGACGAATTCGATTCCCCGTCGTTGCTGACGAGGTACGTTGTCTTCCCCGAGACGCTGCCGGTCACGGCGCCGCCTTGCTGTTCGACGTAGACTTTGAACGCGCTGCGGTTTTTGAAGAGGTGCACATCGCCCGTGATGACGAAGCTCAGACCTTTGCAGGTTCCGTCGGCCTCCTGCTTGGGGGCGACGTCCTCCAGTGTGAGCTCTGCCATCAGGCGGTCGAAGAGGTTTTTGTTTTCATCGTCAGCAAACCAGTTCAGGAGCGCGTTTGAACGCTCGACGCCGATGCCGTCCACGTCCTCGAAGCCCTCGCCGCTCTCGATGCGTGATAAAAAGCCCTTCGTGCCGAGCGCTGCGATGAGCTTCTTGCCCGCGTCCGCGCCGATGTTTGGGATGCAGAGGGCGAAGATCAGGTGGATGGGGTCGACTTTGCGGCTCTTTTCGATGGCCGCCAACAGGTTCGCGCAGGACTTTTCGCCAAATCCTTCGAGCTTTACGATCTCGTCCGCGTGCGCGTCCAGATGATAGAGGTCGGCAAAATCGCGCAGATAGCCGCGGTTGACGAACTCGTGCAGCGTTTGCACGGAGAGGCCGTCGATATCAAGCCCGCCCTTGCTCGCAAAGCGGACAAAGCGCTTCAAGTGCTTGGCGGGACAGTTCGGATCGGTGCAGCGCAGCGTCTTCACGCCGCTTACCGGACTGATACGCACCTCGGTCGCCGCGCCGCAGACGGGACAGGCCGTCGGGACTTCATAGCTGCCCTCGGCCCTGACGACCGCGATGCACTTCGGGATGATCTTGTTGGCCTTGATGATGCGAAGCTCTGTCTTGCGGTCCTTGCCGATGCCGAGGCGCTCGAGCTCGCTGACGTTGCAGAGGCTTGCGCGCGTGACAGTCGTGCCCTCAAGTTGCACAGGGTCAAAGACCGCGACCGGCGTGATGGTCGAGGCCGCGCACGACCATTCGATGTGGTCGAGCACCGTGTCGGCGGACACGTCCGCCCACTTGTAGGCAAGACCCGCGCGCGTCGCGTGATGGCCCGTCACGCTGCCGGTCGCTGCGTAGTCCGTGTCGTCGTAGGTGATGACAAGGCCGTCCACGGGAATGCCCATCTCGCCGGAATCGACCTTTTTCGTCCAGCGCGCGATGGCGTCAGGCAGGTCCTTCGCGCTCGTGCGCTCGCGCTCGACAGTTGTAAAGCCCATTTGGTCAAGATAGTCCATCCGCGCGCCCCAGGAGCGGATCACTTCATCCGTGTGGACGAGCGTAAAGGCGTTGAACGTCACGTTGCGCTCTTTCACCTTGTCGAGATTCGTCTTGTCGAGCGCCAGCGTGCCGGCGGCGAGGTTGCGGGGGTTTGCGTAGCGGTCGTCTGCGTCCTCGAGCGTGTCGTTGATGGCCTCGAAATCTGCATAGGAGATGGTCGCCTCGCCGCGCACGACGAGGTGGCCCTTGTCGCTGATTTTCGCGGGAATACCGCGGATGGCGGAGGCCATATAGGTGATGTTCGTGCCGACGGTGCCGTTGCCGCGCGTCAAAACGCGCGTGAGCGCGCCGCCGTCATACGTCGCCACAAGCGTCGAGCCGTCGAGCTTCCACGAGAGCCAAATGTCGCGCTCGCCCGCCCAGTCCTGCAATTCCTCGACCTTTTTCGTCTTGGCGAGCGAGAGCGCGGGGTACTCGTGCGCTTCCTTCTCCCCCTCGCCGTCCATTTCGTTTCCGGAATGGCTCGTCACCTGCGTGGGACTGTCGGGCCGGACATAGCCGGTCGCTTTTTCCAGAGCGGTCAGCTCGTCAAACAGAGCGTCCCACTCGTAGTTCGTCATCTGCTCCTCCTGCCCGCCGTAGTAAGCGTCGGAGGCGGCATTCAGCCGTGTTACGATCTCGTCGATCCGGATATTTTTGTCCATAGTGCGTTCCCTCTCTCCGGCGGTGCGCAAAAGGCAGTCAGCCGTTGTTCATGATGTAATCTTCCGCGTTCTGCTCCATGTCCTCGCCATTGCTGAAATAGGTGTAATTGTCCGGCACGGAGCCGACGATAACGGTCTCCGCCACGGAATAGGTGTTGCTGAATTTTGTCGTTGTGGAAAAGCCCGGCAGCAGGATACTGACGTAGACGTCCACCACAAGATAAATCTGGTGCTTCGTCTGGTTGATACCCGCCGACGTGAACGCATTTTCAAAATGCGCGCTCGACGAGCCGACCGACTGCATCCGCACGCGGATCAGCGGCCCGCGCCCCGCCAAAAACGGCGAGCCGAGCAGCGTGCCGACCGGCACGGAGAGTTCCTTCGTCGTCACCTCGGAGAGCTTTTCGAGTACCTCGTCGATGATGGCGGACTGCAAACGGTTGAACTCCGCCATGTTGCTCTTGACCGCCGTGATCTTTCCCTCGTTGTCCTTTTCAAAGGAGATGAGCTGGTCGTAGTCCACGCCGCCGCTGTAGATCGTCTCGTTCACGGCGGCGGTCACGATGCCGTTGACCGTATTTGACACGCGCGCCGTTGCGAGCGACGTGAGCACGGGTTTTAGGTGCGTCATTGCCACGATGGCGAGCGCCAGCAGCGCCGCGAGCAAAAACAGCACAAGCAGCAGCGCCCGCTTCTTTCCTGAAAGTCTCCTGTGTCTCCATTTCGGCACAGAGCCTCACCCCGATTCCAGTGAAGCCTATGCCGCGCAGGCTTTTCCCTATTCGCCCAGCCCCATGACGAGCTTTTTGAACGCCTTGCCGCGCTCCATGAAGTTCGCGAACTGGTCGAATGCCGCGCATGCGGGCGAGAGCGTCACGATGTCGCCGCGCACTGCGCGCTCGTAGGCGGTCTTCACGCAGTCCTCCAGACTCTCGCAGCGCACGATCTCGGGGCTGCCGTGATAGTCCGGGCACTCGCGCACGGCCTTTTCGATGGCGTCTGCTGTCGCGCCGCACAAAATAAGCAGCTTGACGTGCTTTACCACCTCGGGTGCAAGGGGTGCAAAGGGAATATGCTTGTCATATCCGCCCGCGAGCAGAATGACCTTTTCGTTGAACGCGTTGAGCCCCGCGATGGTACGCGTCGGGCTCGACGCGATGGAATCGTTGTACCACTGCACGCCGCGGATCGTCCGCACCGGCTCGATGCGGTGCTCGACGCCGACAAAGGTACGCGCAGTCTCGCGCATGACCTCGTAGGGCACCAAACCGTCGAGCGCCGTCACGGCGGCGAGGTAGTTTTCGACATTGTGCATCCCCGGCAGACGGATGTCAGAGATCTGCATGACCGCTTCCTCGCATCCGTCATGGCGCAGGACGATGGTATCTCCGCGAAGGAATGTGCCGTCCGCGACCTCTTCGCGGCGGCTGAAGAGCCGCATCCGCGCGGATACCTTTTCCGAAAGAGAGCGCGTGATGTCGTTGTCTTCGTTGAAAATAGCGATGTCGCCCTCGTGCTGATGGAGATAGATATTCTCCTTCGCCGCGATGTACTCGTCCATATCCTTGTGCACATCCAGATGGTTCGGCGCAAGGTTCGTCATCACCGCGATGTGCGGCGAGCGCTTCATATCAAGCAGCTGGAACGACGAGAGCTCGACGACCGCGAAGTCTTCAGGCTGCATCTTCTCCGCGTCGCACAGCAACGGATGGCCGATGTTGCCGCCGAGATACACGGTCTTCCCCGCCGCGCGCAGCATTTCGGCGATGATGCTCGTTGTGGTGGTCTTGCCGTCGCTGCCCGTCACGCCGATGATCGTGCAGGGGCAGACCTCGAAAAAGATCTCCATTTCCGACGTTACGACGCTGCCGCGCTTCTTCGCTTCGAGCAGCGCCGGCACGTCCGGCCGCATCCCCGGCGTGCGGAAGATAACGTCCGCGCGCAGATCGTCCAGATAGTGCTCCCCGAGGCAGAGCCTCGCGCCCAGCGTCTCGAGCTGCGCTGCGCGCTCGCCGAGCGCCTCGCGGCTCTTTTTGTCGCAGGCGACGACCTGCACACCGCTGCGGCACAAAAGCTCGATGAGCGGCGTGTTGCTCACGCCGATGCCGAGCACCGCCGCTGTTTTTCCCCGCAGGGAGGATAGATATTCCTGTATCGTCATAGACGTTCATCCTTTCGTCTGCACATACAAATTCATTATATAGTATAGCGCAGGAACGGCAAAATAGCAATGCATTTTCCGTTGACAAGCCCCGCGCCATGGGCTAAAATAGTTGTGCGAGTATGACAGACAGTCGCGCGGCGAGGCCGAAAGGCTCGTTGTGAGGAAAGTCCGGGCTCCACAGGGCAAGGATAACGGGTAACGCCCGCCCAGAGCGATCTGAGGAAAAGTGCAACAGAAATAGACCGCCCGAGGTATGCAAGTATCTCAGGTAAGGATGGAAAGGTGCGGTAAGAGCGCACCCGTCGGCTCGAGAGTGTCCGATGCTGTAAACTCTATCCGGAGCAACACCGGTATGGGAGCAATAGGTTGGCCCGACCGCTCCCGGGGTGGCTGGAGTACCGCGGCAACGCGGCGCGTAGATAGATGACTGTCAAATACAGAACCCGGCTTACAGTCATGCTCGTGCAAAATATGAGAGGGACGGCGGAGATCGCCGTCCCTCCCGTTTTTTCTTTTCTGACATAAACTGTCCAAAATGCAGAAAAAGCGGCGGGAGTTCCCGCCGCTTTTCTTTTTTATGAATCAAACTTCCTTCTTGCCGATGCGGATGAGACGCACGACCACAGGGCTCAGCACCACGTTGAAGAGGAGCTCAAAGATAAAATTCGCGCCGACAAGGCCAACGATCATATACTGGCCGATGTTTGCACCAAAGCCCATCGCATCCGCCCAGCCGCCGATGGTCTCCATAAAGAAGAGCAGGCAGCCGATCAGGAACACGCCGGTATTGACCACCGGGCAGACCACAGCGGCCACCGCCACGGCAAGCGTGCGGTTCTTGTTCTCAAGCGCCTTGTAGACAAGGCCGGAGAGAAGGCCCGCCAGCGTACCCTTGACGAGCACCGTCAGGATCGTGCCAAGCGCGTTGACGCCGAGGAACGCCGCCGCGTCGCCGCTGAGTAGCACGACCACGCCGAACACAAAGCCGAGCCACGCGCCAGCACCTGCGCCGTAGAGCGCCGCACCGATAACGACCGGCACCAGCACCAGCGAAATGCTGAACGTGCCAAACCGGATAAAGCTGCCCATCAGCTGCAGAACGATCACAATAGCGGTGAACAGACCGAGACCAACGATCTTCTGCGTGTTGTTGTTCTTATTCATATGTTTCTCCTTTCACCCGGCCGTCCGTGCAAGGGGGGGCTATACAGGTGTTACAGCAGGAGCGCGCCGCGGAAAAAGCTCCTCCTCACAGCGCACCTTGTTTTTCTGCCGAAACTGGACGTCCGACGTGCCGAGATATAATACCAAACAACGGTGACAATTTCAAGTGGAATATTTATATATTTTTATAGGATATCCATATAAGTCAGGCGGCAAAAAAGAGCTTGAGAAAATCTTCTCAAGCTCTTTTGATCAATGTAATCGTATGTCACAACAGAAGCTGCCGTGTACGTCGCAGCAGGATAAACGGATGTCACAACTGCGCGCTCTTCCCTGCTGAAAAAGTCAGCATTTGCAAGGGGTTTAGTCCTGGTCCCAGTTGTGGTAGGTATTCTGCACGTCCTCTTACATTTTGAAAAATTCCAACTGTCACGCCAACGCCACACAATTCTGCGCCTGACTAAGCCTGATTTTCCAGTGCATTTTCATTTGGCAAATTCTGTTGTGCGGATACGCTGCTTTATTCGAGCGTCATATCCGTTTTCCTGTAAATAATCATAACAGAACTGCTTCCCTTTTTCAAGCCCAAAAATCAAAGTCCTACCCCTACCTGATAGGCTTCCTCTCTCCCCCTTTGACCTTTTCTCTCTCAAAAATGTAAATTCGACTATCCAAGAACTGTGCTACTCCTATGAGCGGTGCGGTTCTTTTTATATATCCAACTCACCCAAGAAAGGAGGTGTCCCCATGGTGTTCTTTACTCTCTTCCTGCTCTTCGTGTTCCCGTTCCTGCAAGCTGGCCCGCTCGATAATTGGGTCTCATTCCTCGCGTGGGCAATTTTCATCATTATCCCGCTCATTGCCACTGTTCTGCTCTGCATCACGGTCACACATGAAAACGACAACGACAGCAAGAAAAATTGAACCTGAATGTTCAAGCGAAAGGAGGTATCTCAGATGACCGGAGAAGGCATTGCACTCTGCATTGAGGTCTTGTTCGTCCTCTTCGTCCTTATTGGCTGCATCTAATCACAACACCAACTACAGACCTATCCACCGACCTACATTGAAGAAAGGAAGTATCCCTATGTCAAGGAATGAACTCATCGCCAAAATCGAAGCGCTTAATGAATGGGAAACTCTGATGGAAGAGGCCAAAACCGAGGCAGACGCTATCCGCAGCAGCATCAAAGCCGAGATGGAGGAACGAGGTGTAGAAGAGTTACAAGCTGGCAGCTATATCATACGCTGGACCTCTGTACTTTCGAACCGTTTTGATTCCGCTGCCTTTAAGCGTGTGCATGATGACCTCTACAAGGCTTTTACGAAACAGGTCGCATCCCGCCGCTTCTCCATCAGCGCATGAAAAAAGCCCCTTGTCTGACTGCCTACCAAGCCACAGACAAAGAGCTTCATACCACACACCAAAGGAGCGGGTACAGCGATTATACTGTATTCGCTCCTGACTTTCAAGGAGGAAATTACCGTGAAACAGCTAACGTCTTATAATCGTGTTGCAGGATACCTCAACAAGCTGTTCGACCTGCTCAACCAACGCTTTTTTGAAAATGAACTATCAAGACCGACCATCACTATTCAATCCACGCCACGAGCATATGGACACTTCTCTATGAGAGATGACACTTGGGTATCCGTCACTGGCAGCAGCAACGAAATCAATATCGGGGCCGGTACGCTCGCAAGACCCATTGAAAACGTCTGTGCAACGCTGCTGCATGAGATGGTGCATTACTACTGCCATGTCAACGGAATCAAGGACACGAGCCGAGGCAATACCTACCACAACAAACGCTTCAAGGAGATTGCCGAGAGCCATGGACTAAAAGTATCTCACCACGAAAAATATGGCTGGACAATCACCGAGCCAAATGATGAGCTGTTGACCTTTGTGCTCGAAAATGATTTGAGCGACATCCTCATTACCCGCAACGAGTATTACGGCGTTTCTGTAATGGGAACGGGTACGCACAGCAGCACACCGCCGCTCCCGCCGAAGCCAAGCAGCAGTAGAAAGTACATCTGCCCCTGCTGCGGGAACAGTGTTCGGGCAACTAAGAGCGTTCATATCGCTTGCTTGGACTGCAAAGAGCAGATGATTCTTGCATCTTGATATTCAATAAGAAATTATTATAGATTTCCTTTCTCTGAGCGACGCAAGGCAGGGGGGCTATCCTTATACCCCGAAGCCGCTGCAAACGATTCTGAGAGGGAAAAGATAATTAAATATCTTATTGAGCAGTGTGTTCTATCCCTCACCGGCACTATCCAATAAGGTATACCTTTACGACCACAGCAAAAGCCGATGAATTTCCTGTCTGAGAACCACCAGAAGCAGTTTTCGGATATGTGCGGAAATTCATCGGCTTTTTCATACACTTTTCAAGGAGGTTATCATGGAAAACCGAACCTACTACTACGCCCGTGTCAGCACCAAAGAACAAAATCTTGACCGACAGCTCAATGCTTTTCGACAGCTCGGCGCGACTGACCGTGATATCGTGACCGATAAGGAGTCAGGGAAAAGCCTCGACCGCTCAGGCTATCAGGCATTGAAAACAACCATTCTCCGTCAGGGTGATACGCTCGTCATCAAGTCCCTCGACCGACTCAGCCGCAACAAGGATGAGATCAGAGCAGAGCTGCAATATTTCAAGGAGCATGGCATCCGTGTTAAAATCATTGACCTTCCCACGACGATGACCGACTTCCCCGTTGGGCAAGAATGGGTGCTTGAGATGGTCAACAACATTCTCATCGAAGTTCTCGGCACGATAGCAGAGCAAGAGCGCACGACCATCAGGCAGCGTCAAAGGGAGGGAATTGAAAGTGCACGTTCAAAAGGCAAACACTTAGGCAGACCTCCCCTGCAAAGGCCCGAAAATTGGGAAGCAGTCTATGCCTCATGGCAGCGCGGAGAATTGACCGCAAGAAAGGCAATGGAGCTGACAGGGCTGAAACGCAGCAGCTTCTATAAGCTCGTCAAGAAGATGGAGCAGTAAAAGAGAACGCCCCCATGCAGCATGATCGCTCCGCGATCATCTGCACAGGGGGCTGTATCTATATCTCAGAATCCCTTTCCATTCCAGACATTCTTCATCATGGAGATATATCTCATAGTCTCAACGTTCTTAGCTGTAGCAGCATTTTGATAAGCTGAGAATTTGACATCATCGCCGATGCTGGAAAGCATTGATTCCGAATTCCTATTGGCGTTTTGAATCTCGTAATAAAGCGTATATTGATTTTCCTTTATCTGCTCAAGGTGCTCTGTTATCGTGGATAGCTGACCGATGACAATGTTCTGCCGCAATTCCATCTCATATAGGTTATACGCACCATTCGGGCCTTCGAGCCGGTCACAGCGTCCACTGGCAAGGTATTCGTAAATCGTAGACACCGCAACAAGATTCTGGTATTTGGGGTAGATAATGCCCTCTTCATAAAGGTTTCTTAACGCTGCTTGCAATTTCCATTTTGCATCAAACAATACATCTCTTTCAGTATTGCTACGATTCACATAATCAGCGACTTCTTCGGAATATGCGACCAACTGCTTTCTGTACAAATCCCGCTTTTTTTGATTTTCTGATTCAATTTCGCTGAGTCGAAGCTGATATTGTCCGAGATTGTTTTCGTACTCTTGTAATTTAGCTTGATACTCTTCCTCTTCCCTTTCCTGTCTTCTTTTCCCATCTATCAATACACCAACTGTTGCTATTGCAGCAAGTCCAGCAATTACAAAGTTAAGCACGGATAAACCGCAAAACTCTACTTCATTCGTTCCCCAAACACCCAAAATTAAAAATGCGAGTGCCACAAAAAACCAAGCAGCCGCTGCTCCACCTGCATTTTGCTCATCTGGTTCTTGAGGCGGCGGCGGAATCATCCCTGATAAATATCTCGGTTCAGCAGGTTTTCTCGGCTTATGCGCTTTGACGCTTTGATAAAACTCATCTTGAATCTGCTGCGCTTCATAAACGCCTATCTCTAAATCTTTCGCTCGGCGCACATACTCAAGCAGTTCTTGACTGTTCATGCTATCTCTCTCCTCTATTGAATCTCAAATTACAAAACCGCCCCATGCAGCACGATCGCTCCGCGATCTGCTGCACAGGGGACTGTTGTCAACTCAAACTCAGTACAAATTCTCTTCGATAACACTCGTATCTACGCTGACGTAATGATAACCCATCATTCTACAAAAATCTCGTGTGCTATCAGCAAAATCATATTTGCCATCATCGTCATCAGCACTGGCATAAAACGAACCATTTCGATAGACCCAGATGGTTCTGTTCGTCCCACCAAAACCATTCTGAGCTGAGAAATCGACAAAAATATAATTCGAATAATCTGTTTCATCCGTTGTGCAAATCACAGCATTTAGAGATAACGAACTTGGATTTTTTAATCTGTCCTTAATTTGTTGGCATACTGAAATCGCAGCTAATTCATCTTCTGTCAACTGTTTTTCTTCATGCTGCACTTCATTCTCGTCCTTTTCGTTCTTAATCCTCTTTAATGTCTGATTGCCTAATATCAACTCATTTCCTTTTACCGAAAACTTATCCGTTGTTTCTTCGCCAGTAGACATTGTTATATGCAATGAGTCTCCCTCGATTTCATATTGGCCAATCCCGCCAGGCACCCAAAAATCGCTACCTTTCTCTTTAAAGCTTGAACTAAATCCTCCATCGTTATCAAACTCATATATAAAAATGTAGCCATCTAATGAATCTGTATCTTCCCAAGTTCCAACCACACTACTGGAAGTTCGTAACAAGAAAAAGGCCAGCACCGCCAGCACAACACATAACGTCACAATGAGTCCAACCCTCACTTTTTTCTTTGGTTGCGGCCGGGGGTTCTGTTCCTCTTTTGCCAGAACTACATCACTAACCTGTAATTCATTATCCATCTCTTCACTTTTTGTTATGGGAAAGCCGCAGTTCGGGCAAGCCTCTGCTCTATCCGAAATTTCTCTCCCGCATTCGGGGCAAGTAATCAGCGCCATAGTATTCCCTCCTTTTTATTTCCTGTCATTATATCTTGTCACTTAATACACGTCAATAGTGCTTATCAGATTATTTTGTTGCACGCTTTTTTTGGATACACTGTCCATAAAGGTGGTGGAACATTTGGAGAACGAGTATTTGAAACCCTACTTCGACAACACCGAGCGCTTGGAAAACCTGTCCTATGCGATTGGCTACTACCGCAAGGAAAAAGGCTTGTCACAGGAGCAATTGGCTGAGAAATTAGGCATCAGCCGCCAGCATCTCGCAGCAGTAGAGGCTCCAAGAATGAATCGTGGTCTATCTCTCGAATTGCTCTTCAATATCGCCTCTGTGCTGGAAATTGAGCCATACCTGTTGTTGAAATTCAGACTGCAAAAATGATTGAAAAATAACTGCCCTACCACTTGTAGCTTCTTCTCAAAGTGGTAGGGCAGTTTTTGAAATTCATGCTTCCCACGAGCAAAGAGAAAGCCCCCCAGCAAAGGATCCGCTCGCGGATCCTCTGCACAGGGGGCTATATACTTCTAACCTATTTTGCTCAAAAAGGGATATTGTCTATATCAAAAAATGAGTCCTCGTCGTCTGGTAAAGTACTACCTCTCGAATTTACCCTATCCTCTACGTCATCTTCCCATTCTCTTTGCTCAGAGTCTTCATCTTCTGCATCTTCTTCTCTCCAAGCTCTGATGGCATCCTTTGCATAGTCTGGAAGCCACTCTAACTCAGAATCTTCAAATTCTTCATCTTCTTCATCCTCTAAGCCAAATCTGTCTTCATCGTCTTTCAAGTCATGCAGAACACAAATAACCGTTGGCTTTCCCTTTGCTCTTTGTACTTTGAGCAATCCTGCACTCTCAAGATGCTTAATGCACTCGCTTACAGTAGTAGGAGACATATTCAGCTTATTTGCCATGCCCCTTATGCTCTCCCATACGATACGTTCATCAGTGTCTTTTCCTAATGCTTTTGCAAATCCATTTAGATATCCATACAGAAGAGCATCTGAATTTGATAGTCCATCAAAGAACAACGCTCTATATGGCACAGATACAAATTTATCTGTGAGCTAAGTATTCATTTTTTTCTTCTCCATGTTAACACTGTTCTTATTTTGTATTTTTTTCATTATATCTCGACTTTCCCATCATTAAGATGTTAAATAAAAATTTAAGCTACATGAGCCTTTGGCGAATGTTATTGTAATCTTAATTTCAGTACTTAATCTTTTAGTAATCTATTTTTAATCTTATAGTAATCTAATGTGAGCTTGTAAGTATTGGAAATTCAGGACTTTTGCATTTTTCACTTTACACTTACCATAAGGTTTCTGAACACCTGTGTTGGATATTTGCATCACTCATACTCATGGACTGATTCAGTAGTGTCAGCATTTTAGTACAGTAGTGTCCAGAGCAATATCACAGGAATGCTAAAAGCCTTGATTTATACGAAATTATATGGAATATTCTCAATTCCATTCGCTACAGCTCGTTTGCTTCTGTATACAGAATAGCATATATATGTACATCATGTCAATAATTTATAACATAATTTACATTTTATTCAAACTTTTTGAATTTATTTCTATTTTATTTCAATTCGGATAGTGCAGCTTGAATCTGAATATTTGAATGCTCACATTGCCATAAGAACGCTTCTGCTCTTGGCAATTTCAACAATATCTCTGTCACGCAGGCTCTTTAGATAGGTCTGTGTGATTTGGATGTTCTCATGTCCAAGCAAGCGTGAGATGGTGTAGAGGTCAGTCCCCATCTTGACGTGCTGTTGAGCGAAGAAGTGACGACAGGTATGAGGAGAAACACGAACATCCTCTATCCCCTCTCCGTACAGCTTTACGATAATCTCTACCGCTGTAACTGTCAGCATCTTCCCATGGAACGAAAGGAAGTAATAGTCATCAGTCTTCTTGTAGAGGAAATAGCTCTCTCTGACGCTCTCATACTTCATCATCGCTTTTCTGAGCACGGGTGTGATAGGAACCACTCGCTGTTTGTGATTCTTCCCGTTGATGATGATATAGTCCTCGTGAACATCTTCTGGCTTGATACTGCAAAGCTCCAAGCAGCGAATCCCTGTTTCAAAGAACATCGTCAATATCGCGCGGTCACGAATGGCCTTGAAGCTGTTCCCACTGCAATTTTTCATCATCCGCTTTACCTGTTCAGGCGTAAAGGGAGTAATGACAGGCTTTTCCTCTTTGCACCAGATGAAGTTTCCCTTCGTGTTGAACGCTCCGTAGCCCTCTCCATAGCAATATTGAATAAAGGACTTCAAGCCTTTCAGAATGCCATTGATGTAAGTTCCCTTTCTGTGACTGGCTGTGAGCATTTTTACAAGCTGCCTCACTGTCGCTAAGGTAATTTCTTCTACATTTTCGACACCCACGGAATGGCAAAAACGCAGAAAGAGATTGAGGTTATTGCGATAGCCCTTAATCGTTCTTGGACTATACTGTCTAACCTCAATCTCAATCAGATATTCTTTGATAGCCTGTTCAATTTTCATCCCGACACCCTCTATTTTGACATGATGTATGTCACAACAGAAGCCGCCGTGTACGCCATAGCAGGACAAAGATATGTCACAACTGCGGGTATCACACTGCTGAAAAAGTCAGCATTTGCAAGGGGTTTAGTCCTGGTCCCAGTTGTGGTAGGTATTCTGGACATCCTCGTTGTCGTCGAGCATGTCGAGCAGCTTTTCCATGTTCTTGATGTCCTCGTCGCTCTCGAGCTTCACGTAAGTCTGCGGGACGAGGCTGATGTCCGCGCTGACGAAGGCGTAGTTCTTCTCCTCGAGGGCCTTGACGACGTCGTTGAACGCGTCGGGGTCGGTCGTGATCTCGAAGACGTTATCCTCGGCGTTGAAATCGTCGGCACCGGCCTCGAGCGCATCCATCATGACGGCGTCCTCGTCGTAGTCTCCGTCCTCGTTGTCGATGATGATGACGCCCTTGCGGTCGAACGACCAGCTGACGCAGCCCTGCGCGCCCATGCCCTTGCCGTACTTATCGAAGTAGTGGCGGACCTCCGGCGCGGTGCGCTGGCGGTTGTCGGTCAGTGCCTCGACGATGACGGCCACGCCGCCGGGGCCGTAGCCCTCGTAGGTGACGGACTCGTAGTTGTCGGTGTTGCCCGAGCCGAGCGCCTTGTCGATGGTGCGTTTGATGTTGTCGTTGGGCATGTTGGCAGCCTTCGCCTTGGCGATGACGGTCGCGAGACGGGAGTTGTTATTCGGATCGCCCGAGCCGCCCTGCTTGACGGCGACGATGATCTCCTTGGCGATCTTGGTGAAGGCGGCGCTGCGCTTGGCGTCAGCCGCGCCCTTCGTCTTTTGAATATTGTGCCACTTGGAATGTCCGGACATGATGTGATCTCTCCTTACAGATAGTATTGAATGACGTCTCTGTGCGACGTCGATATTACGGTTTTCACCTCGGGGAAATGCTCCTCCAAATACGCCTTGACCGTCGGACAGACGACGTTCTCCGTCGGAAAATGCCCTGCGTCGATCAGGTTGAGTCCCCGCGTATCCAGAAAATCGTTGTAGCGCAGATCGCTCGTCACGAACGTATCGCAGCCCTGCGCAATGGCCTGCGGGATGTATTCGCCGCACGCGCCGCCGCCGACGGCTACGCGGTGCACCCGCCCGCTGCCGCGGCAATAGCGCAAGCCGCCGCAGCCGAGTAATTCTATCACATCCCGCAGGAACTCTTCAAGCCCTTTTTCGCAGGAAAGTGTGCCAATACGCCCGATTTTTTCGTCGTTGAGCAAAAAAACATCGTTAAGGCCCAGTTTTTTCGCCAGACAGTCGTTCACGCCGCCGTCCGCAGCATCCAGATTCGTGTGCATGCAGATGGCGGAAATGTCGTTTTTGACGAGTGTGGTCAAAACGCCGCCGAGGCGCGTGTCGGGCCGAAGGGTCTGCATCTCGCGCTCGTGCCAGCGCACGTTCATCACCGGATGGTGGGACACGATGAGCTGCGCGCCGCAGTCGATGGCCTCCTGCACCACGCGCTCGGTGATATCGAGCGCGACTAAAATGCGCTCGACCTCCTGCTCGGGATCGCCGACGAGGTGGCCGACATTGTCCCAGTCCATCGCGCTCTCGCGCGGCGCCCAGGAAAAAAGCCTCTGTTCGATCTCATGTACCGTTGCCATGTTCCCACTCCCCTTTTCTTCTCTCGATCTCTTCGATGAGATTTTCAAGATGCGCGATACGCGCCTCCTTATCTGCGAGCGACGAGACGGCGAGGCCGTCTCTCGCCCGATTGAGCTTTATAAGATGCTGCGACAGGTATTCGCCGTACAGCGGGTCGGACCGCAGCAATAAGCCTGTCAGCGCGTCCGCTTCGCTCAGCTCCTGCCCCGTTCCCGCTCTCACACGGAAGACGACGTAAAGCTGCTCCTTGTCGCGCACGAGCGTCTCGCTCAAAAAGCGGTAGCCGTGCCCGCAGAGCCAGCAGCGCAGAAGGTCGATCTTTGTCTGCGGCTGCAAAATGAGCGTATGCACGTCCTCATGCGTCCAGGGCGCGGCCTCGAGAATACCGAGGATCGTCTCGCCGCCCATGCCGGCGATAGCGATGGCGTCGCACTCCTCTGCTTTGATCTTCGCAAGGCCCGGACAGAGGCGAAAATCCATGCGCTCCGTCACGCCGTATTCTCGCGCCGTCGCGCGCGCGTGGTCAAGCGGCAGCGCGTTGATGTCAGATGCAATGGCGCTTTCAATGCGCCCGTGCTGCAAAAGCCACACGGGAAGATACCCATGGTCGGTGCCGACGTCGGCCAGTCTCGCGCCCTGCGGCACAAGGCTTGCGATGCATTGCAGCCGCGGCTGAAGCTGTAATTCCTTTTCCACCGCCGCCCTCCTTTCGCTGAGCGAACAAGACGCATACGGAAGACCCGTATGCGTCCTTTTCTTATTCCTTGACAGGCTTGTTGGCCTCTTCGTTCACGAGAGCCAGCAGCTTCTCCACGTCGATCCCGTGGACCATGCAGGCCTCTTCCACCGTCTCACCGCGGGAGCTGGGGCAGCCCAGGCAGTGCATGCCGATCGACAGGAAGATCGGCGCGGTCTGCGGCGCAACGTCCAGAATGTCACCGATGATGGTGTCGCGCTTAATTTCGATCATGTTTGATTCACCTCCGTGAAAATAGCTGAAAATAGTTTATCCCATTTTTCGCACTTTTTCAATAGGAAATGTAAAAAAAGAAGCTGCCATAAAGCCAAAAAAGAAAGACGCCCGCATTAGCGGACGTCTTTCGATCAAAACGTTTACAAGAATTACTGCTCAGCGCGCATCTTGGCGAAGCACTCGCTGCAGTAGACCGGACGGTCGGACTTGGGCTCAAAAGGAACCTTGGCCTCGCCGCCGCAAGCTGCGCAGACTGCGGTGAAGTACTCACGGGGGCCACGAGCGGCGTTCTTGCGAGCGTCGCGGCAGGCCTTGCAGCGCTGGGGCTCGTTCTGGAAGCCGCGCTCCGCGTAGAACTCCTGCTCACCGGCGGTGAACACGAACTCGTTGCCGCACTCTTTGCAAACTAAAGTCTTGTCTTCGTACATGATTTTACCCTCTCTTTGAATCAGAAAAAAATATATGCGTTCAGCGTTTGCTGATATCGCCGGAAAAAATGTGCTGCGCAGCCTTGCGGCGAACGCGCTGCACGGCGTTGTCCACCGACTTCGGAGACTTGCCCACGGCCTTCGCGATCTCTCGGCAGGAAAGGCCTTCCAAATAGTACCCTAAGATCTTCGCCTCGAACTCGGACAAGTGCTTGCGGGTACTTTCGAGTAAGCTCTCCACGTGGTCCCGCTCCGCAATGAGGAGCTCGGGGTCTGTGTGGCTGGGGTCTAAAGTACCGGCGGTGTAAGAAGAACTGTCAAAGAAAGGGGTATCAAGGGATATGGATTCGTTCAGCGGATAATGCTTGCCGCGGGAGGCGGCACGGAGCGCGGAGAACAGGCGGTTGCGAATGCAGATCTCTGCATAGGTGTGAAACGACGCCGCCTTGTCAGCGTCATACTCCCGTATCGCCTGAATGAGACCGAACATGCCCTCCTGAATCAGATCCTCCCCGTCGCCGCCGGCGAGGAAAAGCGGACGCGCACACGCGCGCACCATTCCGTAATAGCGCGTGACAAGAAGCTCTTCTGCTTCCCTGTCGCCCGCGGCGGCCATGGCGCACAGCTGCTCATCCGTGCAGGCTGCAAGCTCTTTATGATGGCTCTCACTCTGATGATACTGCATGTATTATACCTTCTGTGCTCAGGTTTTGTCAAGTATTTACGAAAATTCAGTATTAGCGCTAACGATTTTACAGCATTTTTATCACATTGACCAAATTCTCGGCCGCAAGAAGGGCGATTTGTTCTGTTTTTGCCTCAACCATGACGCGGATGAGCGCTTCCGTGCCGCTCGGGCGGACGAGCACGCGTCCCTCGCCGGAGAGCTTCCCCTCCTCCTCCGCGATGGCCGCGGAGAGTGCATCGGACGCCATGATGGCATCCTTGACGCCGCGCTCATGCGAAACGGCGACGTTGAGCAACACCTGCGGATACTGCGGGCAGACGGACGCAAGCTCAGAGGCCTTCTTCCCGCTGCGCGCGAGCACGTCGAGGAACTGAAGCGCCGTCAGCTGACCGTCGCCGGTCGTGGCGTAGTCGGTGAAGATCGTGTGGCCCGACTGCTCGCCGCCAAGCTTGTAGCCGCACTCATTCATCTTTTCGAGCACGTTGCGGTCGCCCACGCTCGTGCAGACGAGGCCGACGCCGTTTTCGCGGCAGAACTCGTGAAGGCCGAGGTTCGACATCACCGTCGCAACGATCGTGCCGCCCGAGAGCTTCCCGCGGCGCTTCATGTCCGAGCCGCAGACGGCAAGCACCTTGTCGCCGTCGATAACGCCGCCGTGCTCGTCGACGAGCAGGCAGCGGTCCGCGTCGCCATCGAACGCGACGCCGATGTCATAGCCGCCCGCGACGACCTTTTGTGCAAGGTCGTCGAGATGCGTCGAACCGCAGTGGTCGTTGATGTTCACGCCGTCCGGCTCGCGGTGGATGAAGTCACAGAAGCAGCGGAAGCGGCCAAAGAGCTCTGGTGCCGTCGCGGACGACGCGCCGTTCGAGCAATCGACCAGCACGCGCAGGCCGGACAGGTCTCCTTCGATCGTGCCAGCTAAATGGTCGATATACGCCTCGCGCGACTGCCGCAGACCGTGGCGCAGGACGCCGATCTCGCCGTGCGTCGCGGCGGGATAGATGTCGGTGAGAATTTTTTCTTCGACCTGCTCTTCGATCGCGTCGGGCAGCTTGTAGCCCTTTTCGTTGAAGACCTTAATGCCGTTGTGCTCGTAGGGGTTGTGCGAGGCGGAGATCACGATGCCCGCATCCGCGCCTTTGAGCACGGTCAGGTACGCGACCGCCGGAGTCGGCAGCACACCGAACGGCATCACGTCGCCGCCGACGGAGCAGATGCCCGCGATCAGCGCACTTTCGAGCATATCGGACGAAATGCGCGTGTCCTTGCCGATGGTGATGACCGGCTTTCTGCCCTTTTCTTCCTTCAAAACGGCCGCGATGGCCTTGCCAGTACGGAACGCAAGATCAGCCGTGAGATTTTCTCCCACAACGCCGCGAATGCCGTCGGTGCCAAACAGTTTTCCCATGATTTCGATTCCTCTTCTCAAAAAGATTTGAAGTTTTTCCGTAAAGTAGTTTGCATTTATAGACTAAGCTGTTCCGGCACTTCGTCCATGCTCTTCGGCACGGAGAGGCCTAAGTGCTCATATGCCTTGCGCGTGACGCAGCGCCCGCGTGGCGTGCGCTGCAAAAAGCCGAGCTGCATCAGATACGGCTCGTAAACATCCAGCAGCGTGACGGCTTCCTCGCCAATGGTCGCCGCCAGCGTCTCGATGCCGACGGGGCCGCCGCCGTAGTTTTCGATGATGGCGTGCATCATCCGGTGGTCAATGGGGTCAAGACCAAGGTCGTCGATCTCGAGCGCGCGGAGCGCTTCGTCCGCGACCTCCTTCGTGATGACGCCGTCGGCCCGCACATCCGCAAAGTCGCGCACGCGGCGCAGCATGCGGTTCGCGATACGCGGCGTGCCGCGCGAGCGGCGCGCGATCTCCAGCGCGCCCGTCGGGTCGATGTCGACATTCAGGATGCTCGCCGAGCGCGTGACGATCTTCGAGAGCTCCTGCGGCGTGTAAAGCTCCAGGCGCAGCGTGACGCCGAAGCGGTCACGCAGCGGCGCGGACAGCTGGCCCGCGCGCGTCGTCGCGCCGATGAGCGTGAAGTGCGGCAGATCGAGGCGGATGGAGTTCGCGCTCGGGCCCTTGCCGACGATGATGTCGATGGCGTAGTCCTCCATCGCGGGGTACAGGATCTCCTCCACGCTGCGGTTCAGGCGGTGGATCTCGTCGACGAACAGGATGTCGCCCTCGCTCAGGTTTGTGAGCAGCGCCGCAAGGTCGCCCGCCTTTTCAATGGCGGGGCCGGACGTGATGCGGATGTTCACTCCCATTTCCTGGGCAATAATGCCCGCGAGCGTCGTCTTGCCGAGGCCCGGAGGGCCGTGCAGCAGCACGTGGTCGAGCGATTCGCCGCGTTTTTTCGCCGCCGCGATGAAGACGGCAAGGTTGCCCTTCGCCTTCTCCTGCCCGATGTATTCCGATAGCGTCTTCGGGCGCAGAGAGCCCTCCTGCGCGTCCTCGCTCAGGAAAGTCTTGGCCACGATAGGCTCTTCATAAATGTCGGTTCCAAAATCAATGCTCAAAAGCTCACTTCCTTTAATCAAGCATCGCAGATTTTGCGCCGCGCGCGGCGCAAACTGAATTCGATCGTGATTTGCCGCGACAGAAGGTGAATTGCCACAGAGCGGCAAGAGAGGCCGCCCTGGGGCGTGCGCGTGGCAAATCACACCTTGCGCAAAGCGAGTGTCGAATGAGCCCGCCCGCGGCGGCTCACCGAGGCACAGAGCGGCGCGTATTCCTGCTCATCAAAAGTCCTGCGGACTTTTGATGAAGTTACTTTACCATTTTCTTTAAGCTCTGGCGCACGATCTCTTCAAGCGGTAAGTTTTCCACGTCCACGCCCTTCATCGCGACCGCGATGTCCTGCTGCGTGTAGCCGAGCACCGCGAGCGCGGCGGCGGCCTCGACGGCCTTGCTCTTCTCACCCGCAACGATGCCGGGGGCGGTCGGCACACCGATCTCCTGCTGCTCCTTGGTGAGCTTGTCCTTGAGCTCTAAGATGATGCGCTGGGCGATCTTCTTGCCGATGCCCGGCGCGGCGATGAGCGCCTTTTCATCGCCCGTGATGACGGCCATTGCAAGCCCCTGCGGCGTGCAGACCGAAAGTATCGCGAGCGCCGCCTTCGGCCCCACGCCCGAGACGCCGATGAGCTGCTTGAAGCTCCCGAGCTCACCCTGCGTGGCAAAACCGTAAAGGTCAAAGATCCCCTCACCCACGTGCAAATAGGTGTAAAGCTTGCTTGCTTTACCCACTTGCAGCTGTGAGATCGTCGTGCTGGTGGTCTTGCAGGCGTAGCCTACGCCGCCGCAGTCGATCACGGCGAGGTACGGCTCCACATGCGCGACCGTTCCGCTGACATAATAAAACATAAACTGCCTCTCTCCTGCTTAAATGGTCTGCTTGACGTCGTTCCCGCCCACGCGGCTCAGGAGCGACGTGGCGCTGCGCGCGTGGCAGATGGCGATGGCCAGCGCGTCGGCCGCGTCATCAGGACGCGGCACGGCCTTGAGCTTTAAGAGGCGCTTGACCATGTCCATGACCTGTTTCTTTTCAGCGAGGCCATAGCCGACGACGGCCTGCTTGACCTGCATGGGTGTGTATTCATAGAGCGGCACGCCGCTCTTTTCCGCCGTGCACAGAATGATGCCGCGGCCGTGCGCCACGGCGATGCCCGTCGTGATGTTGTTCGAAAAGAACAGCTCTTCGACGGCAATGGCATCGGGCTTTAACTGCGCGATGAGCTCTCCCATGTCCTGCTCGATCTGCACGAGGCGGCGCGCCAGCGGCAGTCCCGCGGGCGTGGTGATCGCGCCGTAATTCAATAGCCGCGTTCTGCCGCGGTCCGCTTCGATCAGGCCAAAGCCCACGATGGCGATGCCCGGATCGATGCCGAGAATGCGCACGCGCATCACCTCCCACGATACTTATTTAGAAATTATATCAAACATCTGTCCGAAATGCAACGAGAAATCACAGCATGAAAAAGGCCGCTCTCCGAGCGGCCTTCCAATTTTCTTTTCATGCCCGCGGATGCGCCTTCTGATAGACGTCCTTGAGGTGCTTTTTGACGACATGCGTGTAGATCTGCGTCGAGGAAATGTCCGCGTGGCCCAGCATCTCCTGAATGGAGCGCAGGTCGGCACCGTTTTCGAGCAGATGCACGGCAAACGAGTGGCGCAGCGTGTGCGGCGTGATGTCCTTTGAGATGCCGGCGGTCTCCTGATAGTGCTTGACGATCTTCCAGAATCCCTGGCGGCTCATGCGCTCGCCGTTCATGTTGACGAACAGCGCCGTTTCCTCCGGATCAGCCAAAAGCTGCGGACGCACCTCCTTCATGTAGTGCGAAAGTGCCTTGACGGCGGTGGGATAGAGCGGGATGATACGCTCTTTGCCCTTGCTCTGCGCGCGGATGAAGCTCGCGCTCAGGCTCACGTCCTCTTCATTGAGCGAAATGAGCTCGGAGACGCGGATGCCCGTGGCGTACAGCAGTTCGAGCATTGCGTGGTCGCGGTAGCCCTTAGCGTCCACGCACTGGGGCTGGTCAAGGAAGAGCTCGACCTCTTTGCCCGTGAGGATCTCGGGGAACTTGTGCTCCACCTTCACCGCGGCAACGCCCTTGGCCGGGTTCGCGCTGACCTCTCCGGTCATCTGGAGGTAGGTGTAGAGCGACTTGATCGACGCGATGGAGCGCGTGATCGTCGCGGCGGACTTGCCCTTGCCGCCCATCCAGGCGACATAGCCGCTGATGACCTCCTGCGTCACCTGCGGCAGCGGCATGGGGTGGAACTCGTCCAAATACACGGCGAACTGGTGCAGATCGCGCATATAGGAGCTGAGCGTATTCTGAGAGGCGTGCTTTTCCGTGGCCAGATATTCTTCGTATTGCGCCAAAAGGTCGGCCATGATTGCACCCCTCCTTCCTAAAAAACAGCTCAAGACGCCGCCAGCAGCAAAAACTGCGGCACGAGCCACAGCTCCAGCAGAGCGGCAAACAACAAACACACACAACAAATGCCAAAGCGGTACCAGTACGCGCTCCCGTAGCTAACTGCGCGCCCCCGTCCCCCGCCGCCAAGCGAAAGCGACAGCAACACGCGGGACTTGTCAAGCGACGCGTTCCCGAGCAGCAGCGTGCACGGCAGCACCGCCAGAAGCCGGATGCCGAACAGCGCCAGCAGCAACGGAAAGCTCCCCCGCCCGAGCGAGAGCGCAAAGCAGAACAGCGAGTACGATAGAAGAAACCCCTGGCACGCACACACGAGCGGTACCGCCACAATGCCGATGGACGCAAAGCCCAGCAAAAACACGATACCCGGCGCGCGGAAATAGCACAACAGCGTTTCGCCCAGCGCCCGTACCGAAAACGGCCTGTTCACGCCGCCCGATAAAAACGCGTCGAAATACTGTTTCAGCTCGCCGCCCGCGCTCTGCAGCGACCGGAGCGCAAACACGTACCCAAGGATCACACCCAACACAATAAACGCCGATAACACCAGCATCGGCACAGGCACGCGCTGCGGCAGCGCGCCGCGGCGGTCTCTTCTGTTCGTTCGACTCAGCAAGTATGTCACCCCTCGTGAAGGGAAGCGGCATTCTGCCCACGGAGCAAAACGATAGAACGTACCTATAAATATAGGCCGTTTGCACTCTTTTCGCAAGCGGAATTGCCAACTTTTCCCATTTTTGTTAATTATGTCAAAATATTATGTAAAGTGTATTATGTAAACTATTGAAACAAATTGAAAAAGCAGAGGCATTTTACCAAGATATGGGGTGGTTTTCGTACCCGTTCCCCATATCTGGAAGCAGTTCTCCGCTTCACCACCCAAGTCAGAAAAAGTCATATTTTCCCGTCGCTCTTGCTCCATTTGTGCAAGTTGTTACAGCTTTTCGCGCCGCATTTCCTCCACCGCCGATCAAAAACGTGTGAATACGCCTATTGCTTTATGTTCACCTGCGCTTGCGGCGAGCGCGCGCCTTGGCGCCTCTCCCCTTTTTCCCGTTTCTTTGTAGTAGGAGCGGCGCCACCGCGCCGACCGCCATCGCCGCTGCCAGCTCGAGCGACCGCTCCGGTGTCAACCCATCATAAGCAAAAAAGCCGATCACCTGCATCGTGACCCATGCGCTCGCCGCGCAGCCCGCCGTCATCATCGCACGCTTGCTTGTCTTCCTCGCTCCGATCATGCAGCCCAAAAACGCCGCGACCGCCGCGCAGACCAGCACCGCGCCGTTCGCCATCTCCTCGCTGATCGCACCGCGCAGTATCAGCGCCGATGCCAGCATCAAAAGCACCAGCTCCGTGCCGCAGCACACAAGCGTACCCAGCGCGCATTTTTTCGCGTACCACGCGGTGTTCACCGTCTTTTCCACGCAAAAACCTCCCCTGCATTCGCCTACATGAGCGTATGTCAGGGGAGGTTTGTTTATGCTATGCAGTTGTCGATCTTACTTGATCTCAGGATCGTAAGAGGGCTTGTCCTCGGACTTTTCAGCCTTTTCCGCCTTGTCCTCAATCGGCAGGGCCACCGTCTTGGCCTCTTCCTCGGTCTGAGGCTTTTCCTCAGCCTTCTTCTCCGCCTTGTCAGCCTTCTTGGCCTTGGGCGCAGCCGCCTGCTCCATCGACTCCGCAGACTGGATGCCCCACTTGGCGACCTCGATGCGGACGCGATCCTCAGAGGTCTCGAACACGACCGTCGCGTCGTTCACCTGAACGATGCGGCCGACCAGACCGCCGATGGTGGTGATGCGCTCGCCCTTCTTGAGGCTGTTGCGCATGTTTTCTGCCTGCTTTTTGCGCTTGTTTTCCGGGCGGATGATCAGGAAGTAGAACACCGCGATCATCGCAACCAGCAAGATAATGCTATCCATAGTACAAGTTCCTTTCCAAAACAAAAGATATTGATATTATAACGGATATTTCACTATTGTGCAAGGGGTTTATCCAAAGAATCAAACTCTTTCCGACAGCTTCGTGCTGTACTCCGCTCGGAAAGCCGCAAACTCTCCCGCGTCAAGCGCGTCGCGGATGCGCTGCGTCAGCTTGTTGTAGAAATACAGATTGTGCATCACCGCAAGGCGCAGGGCCAGGATCTCCTCCGCCTTAAAGAGGTGGCGCAGGTACGCACGCGAGAAATTCCGGCACGTCGGGCAGTCGCACTTCCCGTCGATCGGCCGCTCGTCGAGCTTGTACTTCTCGTTTTTGAGGTTGATCGAGCCGCTCCACGTGAAGAGCTTGCCGTGGCGTGCGTTGCGCGCCGGCATCACACAGTCAAAAAAGTCCACGCCGCGCGCCACGCCCTCGATGATGTTCGACGGCGTACCGACGCCCATGAGATAGCGCGGCTTATCCTGCGGCATATAGGGCTCGACCGCGTCGATGATGTCGTACATTGTCTGCGTCGGCTCGCCGACCGCGAGGCCGCCGATGGCGTAGCCGTCACAGTCGAGCTTCGCGATCTCTTTCATGTGCCAGATGCGAAGATCTTCGAACGTCGCACCCTGATTGATGCCAAATAGCATCTGCTGCGGGTTGACCGTATCTGACAAGGCATTTAGCTTGTCATGCTCGATCTTGCAGCGCTCCAGCCAGCGCAGCGTGCGCTCACAGGATGCCTTCGCGTACTCGTAGCGTGCCGGGTTTTCCACGCACTCGTCGAAGGCCATCGCAATGTCGCTGCCGAGATTCGACTGAATGCGCATGCTCTCCTCCGGCCCCATAAAGATGCGCCGGCCGTCGAGGTGCGAGGCGAATGTCACGCCCTCTTCTTTGATTTTGCGCAGGCCCGCAAGGGAAAATACTTGAAACCCGCCGCTGTCGGTCAGGATAGGGCCGTCCCAGTGCATAAACTTGTGGAGGCCGCCCATTTGGCGCACCACATCGTCGCCGGGGCGCAGATGCAGGTGGTACGTGTTGGAAAGCTCGATCTGACAGCCGAGGTCTTTTAAGTCCAGCGCGCTCACGCCGCCCTTAATGGCCGCCTGCGTGCCGACGTTCATAAAAACCGGCGTCTGCACTTCCCCGCCGTGCGCGCATTTGAACTTACCGCGCCGAGCCTTGCCCTCGTATTTAATCACTTTGAACATAGTCTTCCCCCGTTTCAGGAAACGAACATAGCGTCGCCAAAACTAAAAAATCTATAACGTTCTTTTACCGCCTCTTCGTAGGCATGCAGTACGTGCTCGCGGCCCGCGAGCGCCGAGACCAGCATGATGAGCGTGGACTGCGGCAGGTGGAAATTCGTCACGAGTGCATCCATCACCTTGAAGCGGTAGCCCGGGTAGATGTAGATGCTCGTCCAGCCTGCGGACGGCTCCATGTGTCCGTCCTCCTGTGCCCAGCTCTCGAGCGTGCGGCACGACGTTGTACCGACGCAGATCACGCGTCCGCCGCGTGCCTTCGTCTCGTTGATAAGCGTCGCCGTCTCAGGCGGGATAACGCAGTATTCGCTGTGCATATCGTGCTGCTCGATGTCGTCCTCCTTGACAGGACGGAACGTACCGAGGCCGACATGCAGCGTCACATAGCCGATGTTCACGCCCTTTGCCTGAATTTTTTCCAGCAGCTCCGGCGTGAAGTGCAGGCCCGCCGTCGGCGCGGCGGCGCTGCCGTTGACCTTGGAATAGACGGTCTGGTAGCGCTCCTGATCCTGCAATTCCTCCTTGATGTAAGGCGGCAGCGGCATCTTGCCAAGGTGTTCGAGCACCTCGAGGAAAATACCCTCAAAGTCGAATTTCACCATGCGGTTGCCGTCAGGTAACACGTCCACGACCTCCGCTTTGAGCTCGCCGTTGCCGAACTGCATCTTTGTGCCCTTGCGCAGGTGCTTGCCCGGCCGCACGATGCACTCCCATGTTTTGTCGCCGCGGTCGATGAGCAGAAGCACCTCGCACGCGCCGCCGCCCGGTAGGCGCTGGCCCAAAAGGCGCGCCGGCAGCACGCGGGAATTGTTCAAGATCAGGCAATCGCCGGGGTTCAAAAAGTCCGGCAGCTCATAAAAATGGTGGTGTGAGAGCTCACCCGTCTCCTTGTCAAGGTACATCAGGCGCGATTCGTCGCGCTTTTCGAGCGGCGTCTGCGCGATCAGCTCCTCGGGCAGGTAATAATCAAAATCTTTTGTCTTCATGTTGTTTCTCTTCCCTCATCGGATGCTGACATCCGTGTAGTAAAACTGCAGAATATCGCGGTAGGAATAGCCGAGGTTTGCCATCGAGTACGCCCCCCACTGGCTCATGCCGACATTATGCCCGTAACCGCTGCCGGAGATCACAAAGCTGCCGCTGCCGGACGATGTCGTCGTCCGCTGCACAAGCTGCGATGTGCCGCTCGACGTGATGACGTACACATTGCCGGACAGCGCCGAGCTCTTCCCGCTGCTGTCGATCGCGCTCATAGAGCCGAGCGCGACGCTTTCGCCCGTGTCATTCACGCTGTAAGCGTTCTCGCTCCCGCCGCCGCCGATCGTAAAGCGCTGGCTGCGCAGATTCAGCAGCGTCCGGCATGCCTCGCGCGAAACAGTCTTGCTGCCGCTCGTACCGGTAAAGGTGACGGAATAGACGTTACCTGTGTCGGTATAGGCCGAGACATAGGCGTTTTTCACCGTGCCGATGCCATAGCCCCGGTTATTGAGAAGGCTCGTCAGCTCCGACGCGGTAAACGTCGTCGACCAGTTGTACCGTGGGATGATCGAGGCGATCTTGCCCTCATAGGGGTCGATCTTGCCCTTGAGATAGCCGACGTCATTGCCCCAGACGTTTAGGCTGTCCTCGCTCGCGCCGCCGTTGCTTGAATAATACACAGCCTCCTGCACGAGTCTTCCGCTGTAGTAGAGGAACTCCCCCGCCGTCCGGTCGACCGCAGCATCGGAATTCGCACCGCTCGCCGCCGTGCCCTGATAGACCTGACAGTGCGTCGTCGCGCAGATGTCAAAGCCCTGCGCGCAATGCTTCGTCTGACAGACCGCGTAGGTGCGCGCACAGACCGCCTGCGCCTTGAGCGCCTCGACCGGCCAGTCCTTGCTCATTTCCCAGGGAATGACGCATTTGACATAGTCCTCGAGATCCACCACGTTGATGACATTGATGTTCCCGCCGCTCACGCGCTGGTATTCAAAGCCGCCGTAGTAGCGGTAGCCGCGGAACCACGTGACCGTCTTTTCACGCGTCTCGATCGGCAGGATGCCGAGGTTTTCGCTCCCACCGCAGTCGAATTCAAAGAGGATCGTATCCGTTCCCGTCACGATGACCGTCACGCCCGTGCTGCTGCCGCCGACGGCAGTGCCGCCGTATTGGGCTGCCGCGGACCGCGCCGCACTCAGGCTCGTGTAGCTGCCAGCGCGCGCATAGAACGCGCCATCCTCGTAGGCAGCGAAGCCGCCGCTGTACTGCGCCGCTGTGCGCGACGCGTTGTCGTAATCGTAAAACGTGCCGGAAAGCTGCACATGATAGGTCGTGTCCGTCGTCACCGTGATCTTTTCATACAACCGCGGCAGTGCGCCCAACTCTTCAAAGCTGCCGTCCGCGTCAAAATACCCCAGCGCGTAGCCGCCGAAGGCCGAATAATTCTGAAGGTTCGCCGCGCTCATCGCGTCCGAGCCGTACTTGAGCCCCACGCGGAGCGTCTCACCGTCCGTTGCCTGCGCGAGCGTGCACAGTGAAAGGCACAGCAGACAGGAAAGCAGGAACGTTCTGCACCATTTTTTCATAGTATCCTCCACAGCCAGTTTTGCAGAAGCGATCGCTCTGTGCCCGGCTGAACATATCCATATGAATCGTATTTTACATTATACGACAGTTTCCCTCTGCTTTCAAGCAAAACTGTATCTCTTTTTGGCCGCCGCTCCCTCCTACCGTTTTGGCGGTCAAGCGTCATGGAAAGGAGTCCTTTATGAAACCCTGTGTGTTTACCGGCAGCGCCGTCGCTATCGTCACACCGTTTTGCGGCGACGGTGTCGATCTCGAAGCCTTCGACCGTCTCATTGAGCGCCAGATTCAAGGCGGCACCGACGCCATCGTCGTCTGTGGCACGACCGGCGAAGCTGCGACGCTGAGCTACAATGAGCGCATGGCGCTCATTGAGCGCTGCGTGCGCACCGTCGACCGCCGCGTGCCCGTCATCGCAGGCAGCGGCACAAACAGCACCGCATCCTCCATTGCGCTCTCCAAGGCCGCGCAAAGCGCGGGCGTCGACGCGCTGCTCACCGTCACGCCATACTACAACAAAGCCTCGCAGAGCGGTCTTGTGCAGCATTTCTCCGCCATCGCCGACGCGGTCGACATTCCGGTCATCCTCTACAACGTTCCCTCTCGCACAGGCGTCGGCTGCACGGCGCAGACCTATCAAGCGCTTGCCAAGCATCCGAACATTGTTGGCGTCAAGGAAGCCAGCGACAACTTCGATCTTATTCAGGACACCCTCAACCTCTGCCCGCCGGACTTCACCGTCTGGAGCGGCAACGACGGCTCCACCGCCGCCATCATGGCTCTTGGCGGCAAGGGCGTCATCTCCGTCGCCGCGAATGTCGTCCCGCGTGAAATGCACGAGCTGACACAGCTCTGCCTGAAAAACCGTTTCTTAGAGGCAGGTGCGCTCCAGCTCAAGCTGCACGAGCTGATCCGTGCGCTGTTTTGCGAGGTCAACCCCATCCCCGTCAAGGCCGCCATGGAGCTCTTGGGCCTGTGCAGCGGCGAATTGCGGCTGCCGCTGTGCCGCATGTCTGAGCGTCATTTGGAACAGCTATCCAGTGCGCTAAAGCCGTTCCGAGCCTCGGTATAAACGGTTCTTATTTCTCGTTTATGCAATATTCATCGCGTATTCACTTTGTATCTGCATAATATTCATTGCGGTATTCATCAAATGTTTACTGTATTCATTCCACTGTTTTGCTTTGTGCATTCAGTCAAAAAAGCAGGACTCTGCGCTGAAAACGCGCAGAGCCCTGTTTCACTTTTTCGTTTACGTTTTGTAATCAGCCTTGCTTACGCCTTCACGCGGTGGAAGACCTTCTTACCCTTGCGGACGATGATGCCCTCGCCCTCGAATCGCTCGCGCGCAAGGCTCTCGTCGATGGACGCGACCTTCACATCATCGATCATCACACCGCCCTGCTGGACCAAACGGCGCGCCTCACCGCGGGACGGGCACAGGCCGGTCGCGACCAGCATCGAAAGGACATTGATGTTGCCGTTTTCAAAGTCGGCATCCGTCAGCGTGCTCGTCGGCATGTTGGCGTTATTGCCGCCCGCGCCGAAGAGCGCCTTGGCAGACTCCTCCGCCTTCTTGGCCTCCTCTTCCCCGTGGACGAGTGCGGTGAGCTCGTAGGCGAGGATCTCCTTCGCGCGGTTGAGCTGGCTGCCCTCCCACTTATCCATCTCGTCGATCTGCTCGAGCGGCAGGAATGTGAGCATACGGATGCACTTCAAAACATCCTGATCGCCCACGTTGCGCCAGTACTGGTAGAAGTCGTAGGGCGTGGTCTTGTTCGGGTCGAGCCACACCGCGCCGCTCGCGGTCTTGCCCATCTTCTTGCCCTCGGAATTAAGAAGCAGCGTGATCGTCATCGCCTGCGCGTCCTTGCCGAGCTTGCGGCGAATGAGCTCCGTGCCGCCGAGCATGTTGGACCACTGGTCGTCGCCGCCGAACTGCATGTTGCAGCCGTACTCCTGGAACATGTGGTAGAAGTCGTAGGACTGCATGATCATGTAGTTGAATTCCAGGAACGAAAGGCCCTTTTCCATGCGCTGCTCATAGCACTTGGCGCGCAGCATGTTGTTCACAGAGAAGCACGCGCCCACCTCGCGCAGCAGCTCGATGTAGTTGAGCTTCATCAGCCAGTCGGCGTTGTTGAGCATCATGGCCTTGCCCTCGCCGAAGTCGATGAAGCGCTCCATCTGGCGCTTGAAACATTCGGCATTGTGGTCGATGTCGGCCTTGGTGAGCATCTTGCGCATATCGTTGCGACCCGAGGGGTCTCCGATCATGGTCGTGCCGCCGCCGATGAGCGCAATGGGCTTGTTGCCCGCCATCTGGAGTCTTTTCATCAGGCACAGTGCCATGAAGTGGCCGACGTGCAGGCTATCCGCCGTGCAGTCAAAGCCGATGTAGAACGTCGCCTTGCCGTTGTTGACGAGGTCGCGGATCTGCTCCTCGTCCGTCACCTGCGCGATCAGGCCGCGCGCTTTGAGCTCTTCATAAATTCCCATTTGTTGATTCCTCCTGTATTTCTATTTTACTTCATTTCGGACATTTTGAGACGCTTTCGGATAGCAAAAAACGCCCTCTGTCCGTTTGGACAGAGGGCGAACAAATTCGCGGTACCACCTCTGGTTCGCCGTTTTCTCGCAAAAACGGCCTCATGGAGTGCCGACACACTCCCGCGCGATAACGGGCGCTCCCGGGGCGCGCCTACTGGAAAACTTTCGTTCGGGCGCCGGCTCCGCGGTGTATTTCGGCACGTTTCCTCTCCTTCTTGCACCGGCCGAAGGCTCTCTGCGCAGGAAATCGCTGCTTACTTCTCCGCTTCATCACCGTAAACGCGGATATTGTAACGTAAAGAATCGGTCTTGTCAAGTATCAAGTATTCTGCGGATTGTAATACATCGCGAGCTTGCACAGCCCGTCGCACAGGAGCGACAGGTTCTCCTCGTCAATTCCCGTCGCTTTCCGCGGCAGGATGCAGCGGCCAAAGCCCTTGACCTTTTTGCATGCGCAGATGACCGTGCCGCCCATGAACGCGCGGTTGTCCGAGGGATAGTGAACAAGTCCGTCGGTCTTCAAAAAGCAGGTCTTCTTCTCGCTGTTGCTGAACTGCTCAAGGATCGTGTCGAGCAGCTTGTCGTTCCAGCGGCTCGTTTTCCCCGGAAGGATCAGCAGCTCGTCGCCCTCACCCACGCAGTCGAGCACGACGACGCTCTTCTTTTTGAGCTCGGGGTGCGCGTGGATCAGGCGCTTGGCGCCCTTGCTCCCCTGCGTGCCACCGTCGAGGAACAGGAAGCACACCTCGCCGCGGTAGCGCGGCGTCAGCGCCTTTGCGACCTCCAGCAACGCAACGACGCCGGAGGTGTTGGCATTTTTGTTGTTCGTCTCACTCTTGCCATATTTGGGGTAAAAGAGCGTCACGACCAGCAGCAGTAAAAAGAGAGGCAGCGTCATATTCGGCATGTTGAGCGCGAACGTCACGCCGAACGAAATAAGGAAGCTCACCGCCAGCGCCAGCAGCGGCATCAGCGCCTCGTAGAGCATGTACGTCGCCGGTCGCGTCGGGCAAATGAGCGGCGGCAGGACCTCGCGCACGCCGGTGTCGTAGTGCGCCGCGAGAACGATCTTTGCCTTCTCGATGTCGCCGACGACCACATTCGTCACATTGCCGCCCGCCGAGAGCGCCGACGTCCCGCTCTCGAGCTTCGGCGAATAGCCGAGCTCCTTGAGTGTGTAGACAAGCCAGGTGCGGAAGTCCACTTTTTCTTTCTCCTTGCGCCGCACCGAAAAATCCCGCTCGATGCGCTCAGCAAATTCGTTCATCTAATGTTCCTTTCTTCGAAAAAGCGCCGCATCGCGGCGCTTTTCTCTGACATGTGATTTTCTTTACAGCAGTTGATTTTTAAAGTTCTCCGCCGCGCAGAGCAGTTCCTCCGCCCCTAAGAGCATCGTCTCGCTCGGGCGGTCTCCCCCGCTCAGGCGGGCGATCTCGCCGCGGCGCGCCGCGCGGTCAAGCGCGACGACCTTTGTGAGCGTGCGGCCGTTTTCCTCGCCCTTTTCCACGCCGAAGTGCGTATCGGCCATCGCCGCGAGCTGCGGCAGATGCGTCACGCACAGCACCTGTCTCGTGCGCGAGAGCTTGGCGAGCTTTTCCGCCACGCGCTGGGCAGCCCTGCCCGAAACGCCGGTGTCGACCTCGTCGAACACCATCGTCATCACGCTGTCCTGCTCGGCCAGCACGTTTTTGAGTGCCAGCATGATGCGCGACAGCTCGCCGCCGGACGCGATCTTCTGGATGGGGCGCAGCGCCTCGCCCACATTGGCGGACATCAAAAACGCCACGGCGTCCACACCGTCCTCGCCCATATCCTTTTCCTGAAAGTCGATGGCAAAGCGGAGCTTCGGCATATCGAGCTCGCGCAGTTCCCGGGAAATACGCTCCTCAAGTTCCTTTGCCGCCGCGTGACGGCGGTCGGAGAGGGCCTGCGCCGCTTCGCGCGCAGCCTTTTCCTGCTTTTTGAGCGTCTGCTCGAGCTGCTGCGCACGGTCGTCTGCATACTCGATGCGGTCCAATTCCTCACGCGATTTTTCAAGATATGCAAGCATCTCCTCGACGCTTGAGCCGTACTTCTTTTTCAGCCGGTAAAGCTGGTCGCAGCGCGACTCCACGGCGTCGAGCTCCTGCGGAGAAAAGTCGTATTCATCCTTCTTATCGCGGATCGTTTCGGCAAGGTCATACGCTTCACAGCGCAGCGCTTCCAAGCGATCCGAGAGCGTGATGAATTCATCACCGAGGCTGCGGAGCGAGTGCAGCGCATCCTCCGCCTCCTTGATAGCGGACACCGCGCCAAGGCCCTCGTCCCCACCGTTCAGGCAGACATCTGCCTCGGAGATGGCGGAAATGAACTTTTCGCCGTTGCGCAGAATATTGCGGCGGGCAAGGAGCGTCTCCTCCTCCCCCTCCTGCAAGTCCGCGCGCTCGAGCTCGCCGATCTGATGGTGCAGCATGTCGACACGGCGCGCTTTTTCGGCCTCGTCCATCTTGAGCGCGCCGATCGCGCGGCGCGTCTCTTTCATCGCGTCATAGCGCGCGCGATACGCTGCCAGCTCATTTTCCACGCGGCCAAAGCGGTCGAGGTAGACAAGGTGCTGCTCTTCGTCGAGTAACTGCTGTCCGTCGTGCTGGCCGTGGATATTGAGCAAGCTCGCGCCGATACGCTTGAGCTGCGCGACCGTCACTGGCCGTCCGCCCACGCGGCAGACGTTTTTGCCGTCACCGTACAGCTCGCGCTGCAATAAAAGCGTTCCGTCCTCCTCCGGCGTAAAGCCGTTTTCGGCGAGTCCCGGCAAATCTGCCGGGACCGCGCTGAACGTCGCGCTGACAAACGCCTTCTCCGCGCCCGTGCGGATGAGCTCGCGCGACGTGCGCTGGCCGAGCACCGCACCGAGCGCGTCGATCACGATGGATTTGCCCGCGCCGGTCTCGCCGGTGAGCGCGTTGAACCCGCGGCCGAACAGAATGTCCGCCCGCTCAATGATGGCGATATTTTCAATGTGCAAAAGCTCAAGCATCGCTCATTCTCCTGCAAAATTTTGTTCTTACTTGGTCTGGCGCTGTCTCTGCATGTCCTCGATCTCCGAGCAGAGCTCGGCGGCGGACTCGTTTTCGCGCATCACGATCAGCACCGTGTCGTCACCCGCGACGGTGCCGACCTTGGCGGAGATATCCATCCCGTCAAACGCCGCGCCGGCCGCGGGGCCGAGGCCCGCCATCGTCTTGATGAGCACCAGATTCTGCGCGCAGTCGACCGAAACGATGCTCTCGCGCAGGATGGTCTGCAGGCGGTCAGCCAGATTCAGGCGCATCTTCTGCGTCGAAACGGCGTAGCGGTAGGTGCCGTTGCCGGTCGGCTCCTTAATTAAGTGGAGCTGCTTGATATCGCGGGAGATGGTCGCCTGCGTGCAGGAGATCCCCTCCTTGCGCAGGCTGTCGATCAACTGCTCCTGCGTTTCGATCGCCGAAGCGGCAATGATCGCAAGGATCTTTTCCTGTCTTTCATTCTTCATTGCTGGTTCCTCCCATCAACATTTTCTTTTGTAAGATCTCGCAGAAACTGCGTTTGCTCAGTCGAACGAGCTTGGTGTCGAATTTCGAGCGGCGCACTTCAATACTGTCGCCGCTGCGCAGTGAGAATGCGCGCCCGCCGTCCACGCTCAAAAGGACGGGCTTGTAGCTGTTTTTCTCCGTCTGCACGGTGATGACCCGCTCGGGCGAGAGCACGTAGGCATTGGCATGCACGCTGTGCGCGCAGATGGGCGAAACGATGAAGTTCCGTGCCGTCGGCTCGACCACAGGGCCGCCCGCCGAGAGCGAGTAGGCCGTCGAGCCCGTCGGGCTCGCGACGATGACGCCGTCGCCCGCCACGTCCACGAGCTTTCCCTGCTCGGTGAAGATTTGCAGCCGGATCACGCGCGAGATATTGCCGCGCGCGATCAGTGCCTCGTTGAGCGCAAGGTTCGAGTAGATGACCCGCCCGTCGCGCTGGACACTCACGTCGAGCATCATGTGGCTCTCGATCTCATACTTTCCGTCACACAGGTCGCGCAAGCGCAAAAGGTCTTTGCTCTCAAGTTCGGCCATGAAGCCGAGGCTGCCGAGGTTGACGCCCAGCACCGGAATGTCGCGGTGCGCGGCGGTTTTGGAAAGGTGCAGGATCGTACCGTCGCCGCCAAACGCGATGATCATGTCCGCACCGCGGATCTCCTGCTGAAGCGGCTCAATGTTGAGCCCGTAGCCCTCCGGCGGCTCCTGATTGCGAAACGGCAGGCACACGACATTCGGGCAGCCAACCTCGTCGAGCACGCGCTTGGCCTCCTTCGCGACGCGAAGCTGCGCGTCGCGGTAGGGATTCGGGCATAAGATGACTTTTCTCAGCATCCCGCGCCCTCCTTCCCGTGGTCGAGCGCCGCGTGTGACTGCTCCACAAGGCCCTGGAGATCAAACGTCTTCTCCACCCAATCGCCGCTTTCGAGATACCCGAGGTATTCGATGTTTCCCTCGGGTCCACGAATAGGAGAGAATGTGATATCAAGCACTGTAAAGCCAGAATCCTTTGCATGTGTCAGGAAGTTTTCCAGCACCTCAAGGTGTACGTCCGGGTCGCGGACGACGCCCTTTTTCCCCACCTTTTCGCGTCCCGCCTCAAACTGGGGCTTGATGAGGCAGGCGACATGTCCGCCCTCTTTTAAGACGCGGTGCACCGCAGGCAGGATCAATTTCAGCGAAATAAACGACACGTCGATGCTGGCAAAATCCAGCTCGTCAGGAATCTGGTCGCGGTCGAGATAGCGTGCGTTCGTGCGTTCCATGCACACAACGCGCTCGTCGGAGCGGAGCTTCCAGTCGAGCTGTCCGTAGCCGACGTCGACGGCGTAGACCTTTGTCGCGCCGTTTTGCAGCATACAGTCGGTAAAGCCGCCGGTCGAAGCGCCGATATCGGCACAGATACAGCCGTCCAGCTTGAGGCCGAACGTCGTCATCGCCTTTTCGAGCTTGAGGCCGCCGCGGCTCACATATCGGAGCGTGTTGCCGCGTACCTCGATCTGCGCGTCGTTCGGCACGGCGGTGCCCGCCTTATCCACGCGCTGCCCGTCCACAAAGACGAGCCCGCTCATGATCATCGCCTGCGCGCGCTGGCGGGTCTGTTCCAGCCCGCGTTCAACGAGCAGCACGTCCAATCTTGTTTTATTGCTCATTGCAGCACCTCCGCAGCCTTTTTTGCCAGCGACTCCGCGTCCAGTCCGAACTCGCGGTACAGCTCCTCCACTGTTCCCTGTGCAGGAAACGCCTTGCCGAGGTTGCACAGCTCCAGCCGTTCGGGCGAAATTTTGTTCCAGCCCAGGATCGCCGCCATGCGCTGGCCCATGCAGCCGACGCCCGCGCACTCCTCGGCGACCAGCATCGCCTTTGTTTTGCCGATGACCTCGCGCATGTCGCGGTCATAGAGCGGCGAGATGGCGTTGATTTTCACAACGCGTGCCTCAATGCCCTGCTTGTGCAGAATCTCCGCCGCGCCAAGCACATTGTTGATCATCGTGCCGTAGGCGCAGAGGGTGATGTCCTCTCCCTCGCGCAGCACGACAAGATTCTGCCGCCCGCTGTTTTCTTTATAATTTCCCTCGCCGCCGCGCGGATAGCGGATGGCAACGGAGCCTTTGATCTCGTTCACCGCACGGTCAAGCATCGTGCGCAGCTCTGCAAAGTTCGACGGACACAGCACCGTCATATTCGGAATTTCCGAGAGGAATGTCGCATCAAAAATGCCGTGATGCGTCTCTCCGTCCGCGCCGACCATGCCCGCGCGGTCGACCGCGAAGACAACATGCAGGTCGGAGAGCGCCGTGTCGTGGATGAGCTGGTCGTAGGCGCGCTGCAAAAAGCTCGAATAGATCGCCACGACCGGCGTGAGCCCCTGCTTGGCCATGCCCGCGGCCATCGCCACGGCATGTCCCTCGGCGATGCCGACGTCAAAAAAGCGCACGGGATACTGCTCGGAAAAATCGTGCAGGCCCGTACCGTCGCGCATTGCGGCGGTGATAGCACAGATCGTTTCGTCATTTTTTGCGAGCTTACAGAGTTCGTCGCCGAACACCGCGGAAAAATCTCGCTTATGCTCGCGCGGCACGCCCATCCGCGGGTCGAATTTGCCGACACCGTGATAGCGCTCCGGCTCGCGCTCGGCGGGCGGGTAGCCCTTGCCCTTTTTCGTGTGCACATGCACGAGCACCGGACAGTTCAAGTCCTTCGCCCATTTGAGCGTGTTGGTGAGCTGCCCCACGTCGTGTCCGTTCACGGGGCCGAGGTAGGTAAAGCCCATGTCCTCGAACATCGTCGAATTCGGCAGCAGCGCCTTTTTGACGTTCGTTTTCAGATGATGGTTAAAATCATACACCGCGCGGCCGACCGCGTTGCGGTCGAGTAGATCACGATAGGCTTTTTTGAATTCATAGTACGCAGGCTTCGAGCGCAAAAGTCCCAGATGCTCGCTCACCGCGCCGACATTGCCGTCGATCGACATGCCGTTGTCGTTCAGAATCACGATGAGCGGCTCGCCGCTCGCACCCGCGTTGTTAAGTCCCTCATAGGCGAGGCCGCCGGAGAGCGCGCCGTCGCCGATCAGCGCCAGTACGGAATAATCCTGATGCTGCAGCGTCCGCGCCCGCGCCATGCCGAGCGCGACGGAGACGGAGTTGGAGGCATGTCCCGCGATAAAGGCGTCATGCCAGCTCTCGCGCGGCTTGGGAAAGCCCGAGAGGCCGCCGTACTGGCGCAGAGACGAAAACTGCTCGCGCCGGCCGGTCAAAATTTTATGGGTGTAGCACTGATGCCCCACGTCGAACACCAGCCGGTCTCGCGACGTGTCGAACACGCGGTGGATGGCCACCGTCAGCTCGACCGCGCCGAGGTTCGAGGCCAGATGCCCGCCCGTTTTCGACACATTTTTCAGCAAAAATTCACGCAGCTCCGTACATAAAAGCTGCGTTTGCGAGTCGTTCAGGGCCTTGATATCCCGGGGATCATGGATGGTTTCAAGAATCAATACGGTTTCCTTCTTTATCTGACAAGATGCAGCACCGACAGCACCTTCGCCGTCAGGTAGATGACATCCTTGCTCTTTTTCATGGCGACCTTTTTGCCGATGGCCTTGCCGCCGATCGTCAATCCGGAAATGAGCGCCGTGACCACGGTGGATACGACGATGCTGCGCCAGCCGAAGCTGTTTTGCAGCAGCACGACGATGACCGTCGCGGTCGAGCCGCTGACGATGCCGCAGATGTCACCGACCACATCGTTGCAGAACGAGGCGACCTTTTCCGCGTTGCGGATGAGGTACAGCGCCTCCTTCGCGCCCTTGACACGGTGCGCGGCCATCGAATTGAACGGCTTGGGATTCGCCGCTGTCACGGCGACGCCGATGATATCGAACAGGATGCCCAGCGCAATGAACAGCAGCAGGATCAGTGTTGCCACCACATACCCCGCATCCTCAAGCAGCGCGCCCGAGCACAGGCTCATCGCGGCGGAAAGCGCCACAGCGATCAAAAACACACGGATGACCCAGCGCGCGTGGCTGGGCGTCTTTTCCGTTTTCTTCTGCTTTCGGTCTTCTTCGTTTTCCAAGGCTTTCTTCTCCACAGTTATTTCATAATCATGCTAATCAGCGGCAGCAGCAAAAGGTAATCCTGCGGCATAGGTCGGGTTGGCTTTCCCCGCAGCGCACCTCTCGTTGCCGATGGAGGCGGTTCCCCCTTAGGCGCTGCACCCCGTTGTCACCAGACGAGGTACCCGATTGCCACTTAGTCCGCACTGTAACCCTTTCGCTGCCCTTGCGACAGCCTAGGTGATTTCCACCCCGGAGTCACGCCGTTTCTTATCCTCTTTTGCAGGAAAAATTTCAAGGAGCGATCGTACTTCGCTCTTGGCCGGAGTCTGTACGTTGTTCTCCTATCCGAATTCCCCACGCAAGGCAGGCTACGCTGCACACAGCGTTCGCGGCACAAAGGCCGGGTAGCACCGCAATGCAGGTTCATATCCCGTCCCGTACCGAAGTCGATACCCGAAACCGGGAGTCCGCTCCGGCACAGCAACGAGTCTCCGCAGAAACAGGGTCGGTTCCCCCATGCCATTAGGGGTCGCCCGGAGTCCGCAGGCGCAGCTTTCGCTTTCGCCTCCCTTCAGCACCCACCCCAAACTGGGCGTAAGAAGCAGGCACCAAAGGCTTCACAGTTGTGCCCTTTAAAGGATTTTTAGGCCCTTCTTAGGAAACGGCAGCTCCGACTAGGATACTGCGCCGCTGCTTAGCATTGCCTATTATACACCAGTCAAAATGAATATGCAAGATATGCACAATAATATTCACCTTAGGAAATTGTAAATTTTTTATTTCGCAGAAAATTCTGTCTGCCGCGCGGAAGCAAAAAAGAGGTCCGGCCTTCGCCGAACCTCTTTTCATCATATTTTGTAATTTGGAAATTACTTGTTGCCGTTGACCATGGAAGCGATCTCAGCCGCAAAGTTCTCCTGCTTCTTCTCGATGCCCTCGCCCTTCTCGAAGCGAACGGCGGTGTTGAAGCTGACCTTGCCGCCCAGCGCCTTGGCAGCGTTGTTCATATACTGCTCGACAGAGACGTCGCCGTCCTTGACGAAGGCCTGCTGAAGCAGGCAGTTCTCGGCATAGAACTTGTTGAGCTTGCCCATAACGATCTTTTCCTTGACCTGATCGGGCTTGTTCGCCATCTTCGGGTCGTTGGCCATCTGGCCGAGCATGACTTCCTTCTCCTCGTCCAGAACGTCCTGCGTGACCTGGCTCTTGTCCCAGAAGCGGGGGTTGAGCGCGGCGATCTGCATGGCGATGTCCTTGCCGATCTCGGTGGCGTCGCAGCCCTCGACGGTCAGGTTGACGATAACGCCGATCTTGCCTTTCATGTGGACATAGGGGACGGAGAAGCCGTCAGCGATGCGGGCGAAGCGGCGGACGTTCATGTTCTCGCGGATGGCGAGGAACAGCTCGTCCTTGGCATCCTTAACAGTGCCCTTGCCGGTGACCCAGGTGCAGTTCATCAGCGCGTCGACGTCGGCGGGGTTCTCCTTGGCGACGACCTCGGCCACGCCCTTGACAAAGTTGTTGAACGGCTCGCCGTTGGCGACGAAGTCGGTCTCGCAGTTGACCTCGACCACAACACCGACACCGTCGATGACGGTGGCGTAAGCCATGCCCTCAGCAGCCACGCGGCTGGCCTTCTTCGCCTGAGAGGCGAGGCCCTTTTCGCGCAGATACATGACGGCCTTTTCCATATCGCCCTCGCACTCGATGAGGGCCTTCTTGCAGTCCATCAGGCCGCAGCCGGTGGCCTGACGGAGCTCGTTAACAACAGCAGCAGTGATAGCCATTCTGATATCCTCCTGAAAAATAGTGTGGTAAAAATGAGACGGGGCGAGGCTTTGCCTCGCCCCGTAAGGTTCTTTTCTCGCTTGATTGGGAAAATCAGGCCTGAGCCTCGCCCTCGGCCTTCTCCTCGGTCTCTTCGCCCTGCTTGCCCTCGATCATGGCGTTGGCCATCACGGAGGAGATGAGCTTGATGGCGCGGATGGCGTCATCGTTGCCGGGGATGGGGTAGTCGATCTCGTCGGGATCGCAGTTGGTATCGGCGATGGCGACGACGGGGATGCCGAGCTTGTGCGCCTCGGCGATGGCGTTGCGCTCCTTGCGGGTGTCGACGATGAACAGCGCGCCGGGGAGCTTCTTCATTTCCTTCACGCCGCCGAGGTACTTCTCGAGCTTCTCGATCTCGGCGAGGTGCTTCATGACTTCCTTCTTGGGAAGCATATCGAACGTGCCGTCAGCCTGCATGGTCTTGAGCTGGTTGAGACGGTCCACGCGGGTACGCATGGTCTTGAAGTTGGTCATCATACCGCCGAGCCAGCGAGCGTTGACATAGTAGCCGCCGCAGCGGGAAGCCTCTTCCTTGATAGCCTCCTGCGCCTGCTTCTTCGTGCCGACGAACAGGATGTTCTGGCCGCTCTCAGAGACGGAACGGACGAAGTTGTAGGCTTCCTCGAGCTTCTTGACGGTCTTCTGCAGGTCGATGATGTAGATGCCGTTGCGCTCGGTGTAGATGTAGGGAGCCATTTTGGGGTTCCAGCGACGGGTCTGATGGCCGAAGTGGACGCCTGCTTCGAGCAGGGCTTTCATGGATACGACGTTTGCCATTGCTTGTAGTTTCTCCTTCAAATTTAGTTTTACCTCTGGGGCCTTCATCCCTCCTGCCAACCTGATGGCACAGACAAGAAGTCCGGTCTCCATGCGGAATACCCGGGTATTATACCCCGCTATTTTCAAAATTGCAAGCACTTTTTGAAAAATCCTGTGTTTTTCCCGCTTTCTTTTCCCTTTGCCGCCTTTCCCGCGTCGTTTTCCCGCGCTTTTGCACCCAGAAGTTGTCATTTTTCTTTTTTAATAATGTCTTTCTAAAATTTAGGCTTGCAAAAATGTCGAAAATCTTTATAATATGGTAGGTCTGCTATTGGGGGACTTTTCGTCCGCCGCCCTTTTCAGTACCGGCGGCGGCGCGTGCGGTGCTCTCTGCGCGGGATCTCCTGGCGCGGAAAGGGCTTGTCAATGAGAATGATATCGTCCCCGATCTGCTTGATACACTCCCATGGGATGCAGTATTCCTCTCCCCGGCCGAACAGCCCGAAAAAGCGGTACGGCCCGGGAATGATGAGTGCGGTGAGCTGCCCGTCCGGCAGCCTGCATTCCACGTCGCCCACATAGCCCAGGCGGCAGCCGTCGCAGATGTTGATGACCTCCTTGCAGCGGAAGTCGGCAAAGCGGCAGTTCATGCGCATCCCCTCCTGTTCCCTTTCATTGTATTTCCGGAACAGGAAGTCCTATCCCTCGCATTTCCCGCGACTTCTCTTCGGGCTATGCCGGAGGGAAAATTTTCTCTACGGAGGTTCCCACACATGACAGAGATCCAGCTCAATATGTACCATGCCCTCGCGCTTGGCGCCGCCATGTACGCCCTCGGTCTGGTGCTGATGAAGAAGATCCCCGTGCTCAGCCGCTTCTGCATCCCCGCTCCCCTGGTCGGCGGTCTGTGCTTCGCGATCTTCAACACCATCCTCTATGCCACGGGCACGGCGGTCATCACCTTTGACGACACGCTGCAAACGGTCTTTATGATCTTCTTCTTTACGACCGTCGGCTTCACCGTCAGCATTCCGATGCTGCTCAAGAGCGGCAAATCCGTCATCATGCTCCTTATTTTGAGCGTTGTGATGATCATTTTGCAGAATGTCGTCGGCAGCGGCGTGATGGCGCTCATGGGCAAAGATCCGCTCTACGGCCTCGCCTGCGGCTCTATCTCGATGATCGGCGGCCCCGGCACAGCGGCGGGTATTGGTCCTGACCTTGACGCGGCCGGTGCCATCGGCGGCACGACGGTCGCCGTCGCGGCGGCGACGTTCGGCCTCATCTTCGGCTCGCTCCTCGGCGGCCCGATCGCCCGCAAGCTCATCGTCAAGAACCACCTGCGCAACGAGCTCGCAGAGCAGACGGTGGAAGAGGATGTCGACGACACGCATTACAACACCCACGCCAATAACTTTGTCTACGGTTTCCTGCTGCTGATGTTCTGCGCCGGCGTCGGCAACGTCGTCAGCGTTCTGCTCACGAACCTCTGCGGCTTCAGCTTCCCCATTTACATTGGTTCGATGCTCGTGGCCGTCGTCGTGCGCAACGTGATCGACCACTTCAAGATCATGGAATTCCCCGCCGCCGAGATCAGCACGATGGGCAACATGTTCCTCGCGATCTTCCTCTCGATGGCGCTCTCGGGCCTCAAGCTCTGGCAGCTCGTCGACCTGGCGCTGCCGATGATCGTCGCCCTCGCCGCCGAGGTGCTGCTGATGGTCGTCTTCTCGCTGCTGGTCGTCTTCCCGGTCATGGGCCACGATTACGACGCCGCGATGATCACCGCTGGCTTCATCGGCTTCGGCATGGGCGCCACGTCCAACGCCATGGCCAACATGCAGGCCGTTTCCCGCCGCTACGGTCCCTCTCCCTCGGCCTACTTCGTCATTCCGATGGTCGGCGGCCTCTTCAACGACTTCTTCAACGCTGCGATCATTGCATTCTGTATCGGTCTTCTTGCGTGAGAACCGTTTGAAGGCGCAAAGTCCATCGAAGCGCGCCGAACGATAAAAAATATCCCCGCTTCCCGTTCCGTATGTTTCCGCCGCGTGCGGACATACTGAAAGCACTACGCATGGGAGGCGGGGATTCTTTTTATGCTTGGCAAGGTGGAGATCTGCGGCGTGAACACGACGAAGCTGCCGACGCTGACCGCCGCGGAGACGGACGCGCTGCTTCATCGCGCAAAGGACGGCGACGCAGCCGCGCGCGAAAAGCTCGTCGAGGGCAATCTGCGGCTGGTGCTGTCGGTCATCCAGCGCTTTTCCGGCCGAGGGGAAAACGCGGACGACCTCTTTCAGGTCGGCTGCGTGGGGCTACTAAAGGCCATCGACAACTTCGACACTTCGCAGAATGTTCGTTTTTCCACCTACGGCGTGCCGATGATCATCGGTGAGATCCGGCGGTATCTGCGCGACAACAGCTCCATTCGCGTCAGCCGCTCGATGCGCGACACGGCCTACCGCGTCTTACAGGCGCGTGAAAAGCTCCAACGCGAGCAGCAGCGCGAGCCCACGGTCGAGCAGATCGCGCGCGAGCTCGGCATCCGGCGCGAGGAGGTCGTCTTCGCCATGGACGCCGTATGCGACCCCGTGTCGCTCTTTGAGCCCATCTACTCCGACGGCGGCGACGCCGTGTGCGTCATGGATCAGGTGCGCGACACCAAGAACACCGACGAGGACTGGCTCGAGCAGATCGCGCTCAAGGAGGCCATGGCGCGCCTGAGCGAGCGCGAGCGCCAGATCCTCGCCCTGCGCTACTCCGACGGCAAGACGCAGATGGAGGTCTCGAGTGAGATCGGCATCTCGCAGGCACAGGTCTCGCGCCTTGAAAAAAACGCCATCAAGAGCATCAAGAAGAATATGTAGACTCAGACAAAAAGGAGCGGAAATGTTTCCGCTCCTTTTTCCGTTTCTTCTCTTGACTTTATCCGCCATTTTATTACAATATAGTATGTATTTTTGCGCCGGTGGGATGCTCCTCCGGCAAATCCGGATCAAACGGAGGTTTCTTCCATGCATTACAACGTCATCATCATTGGCGGCGGTCCCGGCGGCATCTTCTCCGCCTACGAGCTGACAAAGGATCGCAGTGACCTGCGCGTCGCCGTGTTCGAGGCCGGTCACAGCCTTGAAAAGCGCCACTGCCCCATCGACGGCGATAAGGTCAAATCCTGCATCCGCTGCAAGAGCTGCTCGATCATGAGCGGTTTCGGCGGCGCAGGCGCATTTTCCGACGGCAAATACAACATCACCAACGACTTCGGCGGCACGCTGCACGAGTACATCGGCAAAAAGCAGGCGCTCGACCTCATGCACTATGTCGACGAGATCAACATGGCCTACGGCGGCGAGGGCACGAAGCTCTACTCCACCGCCGGCACGAAGTTCAAAAAGCTCTGCATCCAGAATAAGCTCAACCTGCTCGACGCCTCCGTCCGTCATCTCGGCACGGACGTGAACCTCGTCGTGCTCTCGAACCTCTATGACCTGCTCAAGGACAAGGTCGACTTCTACTTCGATTCTCCCGTCACCACCATCGCCCGCGAGGGCGAAGGCTACCGTGTCACCGTCGGCGAGACGGACTACACCTGCGACAAGTGCATCGTCTCCGTCGGCCGCGTCGGCAGCAAGTGGATGGAGGGCGTGTGCCAGGAGCTCAAGATCCCCACGAAGTCGAACCGCGTCGATATCGGTGTGCGCGTCGAGATCCCCGCCGTTGTCTTCTCCCACTTGACTGACGAGCTCTACGAGAGCAAGATCGTCTACCGCACGGAAAAGTTCGAGGACAACGTCCGCACGTTCTGCATGAACCCCAACGGCATCGTCGTCAACGAGAACACGAACGGCATCGTCACGGTCAACGGCCACAGCTATGAGGATAAATCCCTCCAGACCGAGAACACGAACTTCGCGCTTCTCGTCGCCAAGCACTTCTCCGAGCCGTTCAAGGATTCCAACGGCTACGGCGAGTCCATCGCGCGCCTGTCCAACATGCTCGGCGGCGGCGTCATTGTCCAGCGCTTCGGCGATCTCGTCCGCGGCCGCCGCAGCACGGTCAAGCGCATCGAAGAAGGCCTCGTCACGCCGACGCTCGCGGCGACCCCCGGTGATCTGAGCCTCGTGCTCCCCAAGCGCATTCTGGACGGCATCATCGAGATGATCTACGCGCTCGACAAGATCGCGCCGGGCACCGCGAACGACGATACGCTGCTCTACGGCGTGGAGGTCAAGTTCTACAACATGGAGGTCGCGCTCGACGAGCACCTTGAAACGCCGTACAAGGGGCTCTATGTCATCGGCGACGGCAGCGGTATTACGCATTCGCTGTCGCACGCATCGGCGAGCGGTGTTTATGTTGCCAGAGAGATTCTGGAAACGGTTTAATTTTCTGCTTTGCAGAAGTTGAAATGTTCCCTGCACTGTGCAGGGGACTCGTGGAAAAGGGGGTATTCTCTCACGTGAGAGAATACCCCCTTTTGATCCCCCAAGAGAACGGCAGGGGCGTTTCGATCTCGCCCCTGCACCCCTAACGACCAAAAGGGAGGGGCCTTGCCCCTCCTTTTTGGATTATCCACCCCTTGGCACTTCCGGCAAGAAGTGCGCCTACTTTGGATAATTCTGTTTCGACAGTACCCTCCAAGGCGGCATTGCTGCGCTCGCCGCGGGAAAATGAAAAGCTACCGACTAACACACCGGTAGCTTTCAGATAAATTCGATAATATCATTTGGGGTGCAGTCGATCAGTTTGCAGAGCTTTTCCAGCGTCAGCAGTGTGATGTTCTTTCCCTTTTTCAGCGAATCCAAAGTCTTATTGTCAAGCCCATTTTGCAGCAGATAATACTGCGAAATACCTTTTTCCTGCAACGTTTTCCATAAAGGCTCGTAACTGATGATTGTCCTCACCCCACCTTCTTACGAGCCTATTATATGGAGCAAAGCGAAAAACAAGTATTGTGTATATCTCCACAATGCGGTAGAATGCCATCAAGGAGGGATGCACTATGACAACTTATAAAAGTCTCTATCACCTGATGGTACGCTCCATGAGCGAAGCCATCGACCTTTACGATGAGGGCAAGGGCATTCTTGCCCGTGAAGTCCTGAAAAAAGCCCTGTTAGACGCAGAAGAACAAGTCATCACACATGATATCATCCCCGACGAGCCTATCGGCAGTACCGATTCAGCAGAAAACTAAAAAAATCCCCAGCGCGGCGAGCGCAGCAATGCCGCTCCGGCAGGTACTATCAGCTCAGAAGCATCCAAAGTAGGTGCAGTGCTTACCGGAAGTGCCACGGGGTGGATAATCCAAAAAGGAGGGGCCTTGCCCCTCCTTTTTGGTCGTTAGGGGTGCAGGGGCGAAATCGAAACGCCCCTGCCGTTCTCTTAGGGGTTCAAAAGGGGACCTTCTCTCACGTGAGAGAAGGTCCCCTTTTATCCGCGCTCCCCTGCTTGCAGGGGAAACATTTCAATGATTACTTTTTAAAGCTGTCTTTCAGCGTCACAGATCTGTTAAACACCAGATGATCCTCGGAGCAATCCTTGTTATCAAGGCAGAAATACCCAAGGCGCATAAACTGGAAGCTCGGCGCGGTCTTGCCCTTCTTTTCGGTCTTGTCGTACGCCGCGGCGATGTCGCGCATGCGCGGCTCGACCTTGCAGCCGGTCAGCACCTCGAGCGAATCGGGGTTCATGCAGGCAAGGAAATCCTTGTCCGCGCCGTCGGGTGCGGGGTCGCTGAACAGCTCGCTGTAAACACGCACCTCGGCGTCCAGCGCGGTCGCGGCGTCGACCCAGTGGATCGTCGCGCCCTTGACCTTGCGGCCGTCGGCGGGATCGCCGCCCGGCGAGTTCGGGTCGTACTCGGCGTAGACCTCGACGACGTTACCGTTTTCATCCTTCTTGCAGCCCGTGCAGGTGATGAGGTACGCGCCCTTGAGGCGGCACTCGGGGCCGTTCGGCGTCAGGCGCTTGTACTTGGGCACGGGGACTTCCATGAAGTCGTCTGCCTCGATCCAGCACTCGCGGGAGAACGTGATCTCATGCGTGCCGGACGCAGGGTCGGTCGGGTTATTCTCGACCGTGAACGTCTCGCTCTTGCCCTTGGGATAGTTCGTGATGACAAGCTTCACCGGATGCAGCACGCCCATCGTGCGCTCAGCCTTCTCGTTGAGGTCCTCGCGCAGGCAGTGCTCAAGGAAGCTGTATTCGACCACGCTCGCGCTCTTGGCAACGCCGATGCGGTCGCAGAAGTTGCGGATGGACGCAGGCGTGAAGCCGCGGCGGCGCAGGCCGCACAGCGTCGGCATACGCGGATCGTCCCAGCCGGAGACGATGCCCTCCTCCACAAGCTTGCGGAGCTTGCGCTTTGACATGACCGTGTGATCGATGCCAAGGCGGGCAAACTCGATCTGGCGCGGCTTACACGGCACGGAGACGTTGTTCACGACCCAGTCGTACAGCGGGCGGTGCGCCTCGAACTCCAGCGAGCACAGCGAGTGCGTGATGCCCTCGAGCGCGTCCTGAATGGGGTGCGCAAAGTCGTACATCGGGTAGATGCACCACTTGTCGCCCTGACGGTGATGGTGCATGTAGCGGATGCGGTAAATAACAGGGTCGCGCATGTTGAAGTTGCCGGAGGCTAAGTCGATCTTTGCGCGCAGCGTGCGGCTGCCCTCAGGGAACTCGCCGTTTTTCATGCGCTCGAAGAGGTCGAGGTTCTCCTCTACATCACGGTCACGGTACGGGGAGATGGCGGGCTTGCCGATGTCTCCGCGGTACTCTCTCGCCTGCTCGGGCGTCAGGTCGCAGACGTAGGCAAGGCCCTTTTTGATGAGCTCGACAGCGTACTCGTAGTCCTTTTCAAAATAGTCGCTGCCGTAGAAGAAACGGTCGCCCCAGTCGAAGCCCAGCCAGTGGATGTCCTCTTTGATGGCGTCGACAAATTCGACGTCCTCCTTCGTGGGGTTCGTGTCGTCCATGCGCAGGTTGCAAAGGCCGCCGAAGCGCTCAGCGGTGCCAAAGTCGATGGTCAGCGCCTTGCAGTGGCCGATGTGCAGATAGCCGTTCGGCTCCGGCGGAAAACGGGTGTGGACCTGCTGGCCCTGGAAGCGCCCACCCTCCGCGATGTCTTCTTCGATGAAGGCGTCGATAAAATTCTTGCTGCCGGATTCGCCCTCAGCGGCGGCAGTCTTGACTTCCTCAGCCATATGATCCATTCCTTTCTTCGCGTCTGCTGTGAGGCAGACAAAATAATAAAATATTATATCCCGTATTGGGAGTTATTGCAAGCATAATATGCTTGCGAGATTCCCTGCGGCCGCGCAGGGGTGCGGGACAAAGGGGATATTCTCTTTCGCGAAAGAGAATATCCCCTTTGGAACCCCAAGAGAAAGGCGTTTAGATTGGCAGTCTCGGGCTTGAATGACCTTGATGCCTCCGGAATGGAAATACCTGCGCGCGGCGTTGCCGCGTTTAGTTCTTCTATACGATTTGGCCTACTTCTATTTTCGCTGTCGCTTTGCCTGCGATTCGTTACCCTTACGCAATTTCCGACTACTTCAGATTTGTACAAACTTGCCATTGCCTGCCAAGGCGGCATTGCTGGCGCTCGCCGCAATATACGCACTATCGGTAGACGGTGATTAGGCTGTACCAAAACGAGATCAGCAGAGCGGCAGCGGATAATAGGAGCAGAGGCAAGTCGTATCACAGCGCCAATGGCAGCGAGCGATGCGATGCTGCCACGCAGGCTCCCGATTCCGCAGGCTGTGCACTTCTTCAAGCCCCAATCTCGCAATGTCAAAACCTTTCTCTTGGGGGATTTAAAGGGGGCTGTTCTCTTTTGTGAAAGAGAACAGCCCCCTTTGCCCCGTTCCCTGCTGGCACGCAGGGATAATTTCGCTCTTTACTGAAAGAGCCCCTGAAGCTCTTCCCTGCTCATCAGCAAATTGAGCACCTCCACCAGCGCATTTGCGCTCAAATGCTCCGGCAACTCCAACCTTTTGCACAGCGCTTTGCGCTTTTCCACGCTGTCCGGACCGATCAGGCCCAAATCGTATAGGTCTGCTTTTGTGATGGAATTTCCCTTTACAGCGCTTTCTTCATCAATGGTCGCGCCCGCGCGGCGCAGGGCGTCAAGCAAAATTTCCGGCTTCATGCCCTCGACGCCGAGCTTGCCCTCCTTGCCGCCCTTGCGCTTGCGCTTCTCCTTGCCGTAGATGTCCGGTACGTAGGCTTGCAGCACACGACCCTCGGGGATATTGCCCTTGACGCGGTTGCGGATCACGAATCCCGCGCCGTCGGGGTCGGTGAAGAGGATGATGCCCCGCTCCTTGGCGAGCTTTCGCAAAAAGGCCTGCTTTTCCTTGTCGTTGAACACGGCGAAGCCGCCGAGCTCCACGATGACCGCGTCCACGACCTGCGAGAGCGTGTTTTTGTCGTACCGCCCCTCGACGACGATGACTTCCTTTACCTTCGGCTTTGCCATAGATTCACTTCCCCTGTGCAAGGCGCATCAGCAGCAGCTTGAGCTCACCCTCGCTGTCGATGCCCTTTTCACTCTTCATGCGTTGGTCGAGCCGCTGGCACATGAGAAGGCTCTGGCTGCACCACTCGCTCGTCGTTTTGCGCGCCGCCTCCATCAGTAAGCGCGCGGGATAGTCTGACCGCATCCCCCACAGCTCCATGAGCCAGAGCTTGTCCTTGCCGTTGTCGAGCGCGATGCGCGCGGTGTAGATGCGCCGCAGCTCCTTGCTGATAACGGCCAGAATGACAAACGGCTCCTCCTGCTTTTTGAGCAGCTGACCCAAAAGCTCCGACGCGCGGCCGTAGTCGCGCTTCGTGATGGCGTTCGTCATATCGAACACCACCGCGTCGAGCACAGGATCGGCCACGGCGTTGATGTCGTCGGTCGTGATGTTCTTTCCCTTGGCGTAGGCGCCGATCTTCTCGATCTCCGGCACAAGGCCAGTCATCAGCGCGCCGCAGGTGAAGATCAGGTGCTCCGCCGTCTGTGCGTCGATGCCCTTGCCCAGCGCGCGGAAGCGCCGCCCGATCCAATTGATGAGGTCGCTGCGCTCCTGTGCCTCGAACTTGACGCTCTGCGCGTTTTTGTCGAGCGCCTCGTAGAGCTTTTTATACGTCTTGCTCGGCTTATACTCAATGAGATCATACACAAACACGAGGCAGCAGTACGGCGGAAAGTCCTTGAGCAGCGCGATGAGCGCCGTGCGCTGCTCCTCGGGCAGCTTAAAAAGGTCACAGTCCGTCACGACGATGAGCGTACGCTCGGCCATCATCGGCATCGCCTCGACCGCTTCGTTCAGCTCCTGCATCGTCAGCGTCTTGCCGCTCAGGCGGTGGTAGTTGAACTCCTCAAAGCCCGCGGGGACGAGCTTTTTTTTGATCTCGCCGAGGTAGTATTCGCGCAGATAGCTCTCCTCGCCGTAAAAGATGTAGACCTGACCGATATTGCCCGCGCTCAGGTCGCTTTTCAATTTCTGATAGCCCTTGTTGGGCGTTTTTCTCTCTGCCATGAAGTCCTCTCAGTCCACTGTGATCAATATATTGCCCTGCATGTCCGTGCGGTAGACCGTCATGCCCGCATCTGTCAGGCGCAGCAGCGCCTCCTCGGTCGGATGGCCGTAGCTGTTGTCGCCCACGCTGATGACGCCGACCTCCGGCGTCACCGATTCGAGCAGCGTCGTACCGGTGGAATACTTCGAGCCGTGGTGCCCGACGAGCAGCACCTCGATATCCGGTAAATCATAGGTCTCGACGAGCTTCGTCTCGGTTTTCGCGTCCATATCGCCGGTGATGAGCGTGTCGAAGTCGCCGAGCGAGCACAGGATCGTCAGGCCCAGCTCGTTCGCGCCCTTGTCGCCGAGCGGCGGATAGATGCTCATCGTCGACGCACCGTTCGCAACGTCCGTCACCTCGGTAACATAGTGGATGTTCACGCCGTAGCGCTCGGCGAGCGCTTCGACCTCATCGCGGTCACCCTCGCCCGCGTCGATATCGGCAAGGTAGATGGTATCGACATCCACGCGCGCAAAGAGCGCGGCAAGGCCGTTGGCGTGGTCCTCGTGATAATGCGTCAGCACCACGGAGTCGAGCGTCGCCCCTGCGGAGCGCAGATAGTCCGCCGCGATCGCGCCGGCGTCGATGTAGGAATTTTTGCTGCCGCAATCCACGAGTGCCGCGTGGCCCTCGGAAATGAGCAGCACGCTCTCCCCCTGCCCCACATCGAGCGCGACGACGTTCAGCCCGCCCTGCTCATAGTGCAGCGCGTTGACCTTCGCCGCGGCAAAGAGTGACAGGACGGAAAGCCCCACCGCCGCGAAGTAGCGGTACTTCCCGCGCTTTGCCAGCGCGCAGGCGATGAAGATCGCGTACACGTACGCAAGCCATGCGACGGAAAACGCGGTGTTGAAATAGATGGCGTGGAACGGCAGTTCCTCCAAGAGTCCTGCGATGGCAAGCACCGCGCGAATGCCGAGCGCCGGCACAAAGGCACAGGCCGCGCCGAGCTGCGGCACAGCCGCCGCGATCAGTACCGAAAGTAATCCCAGCGCGAACACGACGCTCACGAGCCACAGGCAAAGCAGGTTGCTCAAAAGCGACACGATGGAGAGCGTTCCGAAATAGTAGCATGCGAGCGGCGTGGAGAACACCATCGCGCCGAGCGTCGTCGAAAACGACAGCATCGCCGCGCGCACGAGCTTGTGCTTGCCGTGGGCGCGCTTCGTGAGCTTCGGCGTCAGCCAGATAATGCCCGACACCGCGGAAAACGATAATTGTAAGCTGATGCTTGCGATGGCGAACGGATTTTTGAGTAAAATGAGCAGCAGCGCAAACGAGATGGACGTCGGCGGGTCGTTGTCGCGCCCCAGAAGCGGCGCGATCATGCCCATCGAGATCATGATGCACGCGCGCAGGATGCTCGGCGTCAGGCCTGTGACGAACGCATAGAGGAAAATGAGCGGGATCGTCACGGCGCAGCGAAGCTTTTTGCGCCTGTCGCCCATCAGCGAACCGATCAGTGACGCCAGAAAGCAGCAGTGCAGACCCGAGACGGCCATCACGTGGGAAAGGCCCACCTCGGATAAGTTGCTCGCGTCCTCCTCGTCGAGATATTTCTTGTCGCCCAGCAGCAGCGCCCGCAGAAATGCGCCCTCGCGCTCGCTGTAGCTGCGCTCAATGGTCTCACCGAGCGTCCTTGCGATGCGCTGCGGCAGATACTTGAGCGCACCCGCGTTTGTGTCGTCATAAGTCGGGTCGCCGCGCTGATAGAGCAGAATATAGACGCCCTTGGCCGTGAAGTTGCGCAGTTGCAGCCCCTTCCCCGTCGGGTCGGTCGCGCTGTTGAACAGCGCCTCCGCCGTCACATGCGCGCCGGGCTCAAGGTCCATAAGATCCGCGTCACCGTAGTAGATGGCCCGCCCCGGCAGGCCGCGGTTCAAGATCTTCACCGTGACCTTCGCGCCGTGGCTCGTCTCCTCGGCATAGACCAAAAGCTCGACCTCAACCGTGTCCTGCGTGCCGAGCAGTGCGTCGTTCGGCGCTTTGATAAAATGCGCATAAAGCGTGTTGTACCCGAACGCAAAGCATAAGCCCAGCGCGCACAAAAACGCGCGCTTTGCCCAGTCCCCGCGCTTGTTTGCGCAGCCACAAAGTCCCATGACAAGCGCCGCCGCGGCAAACACGCCGCACAAAATGAGCGCCCACTGCGCACTCAGTAAATACTGCGAGAGCGCAACGCCCGCCGCAAACGCCGCGCAGAAAATCGCCAGTACTCTCATCGGCGCGCAGGGTCGTCCGTCAGCCCGAGCAAGTAGTCGGTGCTGACGCGGTAGTAGTCGGCGAGCTTGATGACCGCCCACACGGGAATTTCTCTTTCGCCGCTCTCGTAGCGGCGGTACACGCTGCGGTGCATATTGAGCATATCCGCGATCTGCTGCTGCGTCTTGTCGTTGTCTTCGCGCAGGTCACGCAGTCGTTTGGTATCCATAAACAATCACCCGGTACAATGCTACCAAACGGCAACATTATTTCCGGTAATTGTGTCCAAACGGAGCCTTTTGTAGTATAGCAGCAACGATTGCTTTTGCCAAGGGGCAAATGCTTATTCCCTGCACCGTGCAGGGGATGCGGATAAGGGGGATATTCTCTTTCCTCGGAAAGAGAATATCCCCCTTTGACCCCCAAGAGAAAGGGTCCACATTGCAAGCGAGCAGCTCGAAGAACTGCAATGCTTGCCGATTGTACTGCCCATAGCGCGGCGCTGCCGCGTTTGAAGCTGCGATACGATTTGACCTACTCCTACTATCCGCTGCCGCTCTGCCCATCTTGTAGGAGTACAACTTAATTTCCGTCTATCGTGGCACTTCTCAATGCGGCGAGCGCCAGCAATGCCGCATTCGGCACGCAGTCTGCCGCCGAGCAAACGTCACTCGCGCCTCACGATAGTAAGGCGCGGTTGAGAGTTGTCACGAAACGCAGGGGTTCATGGCGAAGCCATGTACACCGCACCTGATTGCGCAGCGCGTGCAGCTCTTCAAGCTACAAGCCCGCAATGCGAATTTTCTCTGGGAGGGTGTAAGGGAGGGGTATCTCTTTTTGAAAAAGAGATACCCCTCCCTTATCCGCATCCCCTGCGCGGCGCAGGGAATGGATGCAGCGCTGCCGCGCTGCCAATTTCGCTTCCCCTACGGGAAAACAATCAGCCCGGAGGCCAAGTCATGTCGCGGCCGGCGAGAACATGAAAATGCAGATGCGGCACGCTCTGTCCCGCCTGCTCGCCGATGTTGGACACGACGCGGTAGCTCTCAATGCCCTTCTCCTTGGTGAGCTTGGCAATGACCTCGAAGATGTGCGCGACGACGGCGCTGTTCTCTTCGTTCACGCCCGCGACAGATGCGATGTGCGCCTTCGGGATCACAAGAAAGTGCACAGGCGCCTGCGGCGCAATGTCGTAGAAGGCATAGCAGAGGTCGTCCTCGTAGACCTTGTTCGACGGGATGTCGCCCGCGATGATCTTGCAGAACAGACAATCAGACATGTTTTATCGCTCCTTTCTGTAAAGTAATTTTATCTTACACAAATTGATTTTTCTCGGCATCGTAGGTGTAACCGATGCCTGCAAGCGATGTTTCGATGCTCTCGCGCGCAACGTCCAGATCATCGCACAGCGCATCAAGAGAATCGTAAAAATCGCGCAGCTTCATATTCACGGCGCTCAGCAGCATCGCCGGATCTTTCGGTAACGCCGCCATCAGCCGAGCTTGCTCAGGATGAGATCATCCACCGCCGCGAGCGCGTCGTCGACCTTGCTGACTTCGGTGCCGCCGCCCATGGCAGAGTCGGGCTTGCCGCCGCCCTTGCCGCCGCAGATAGGCGCGATGGCCTTGATGATATCGCCTGCCTTGATTCCGCTTGCGACCGCTTCCTTGCCGCAGACCGCCAGCAGCGTGACCTTGCCTTCGTTGACGGAGGCGAGAACGCCGACGATCTTGGGCTCCTTGTCGCGCAGGAAGTCGCCGAGCTTGCGCAGGGCGTTTGCATCCATGCCGTCGCGCTGGGCGGTGACGAGCTTCAGGCCCTTCACTTCCTTGGCGGAGGTCAGGAACGTGCGCGCCTCGCCGAGCGATGCCTGCTCCTTGAACTTTTCAAGCTGGCTTCTGATCTCCTTCATCTCGCTCAGCATGCCGCCGATGCGGCTTTCGAGCTCGTTCGACGTGGTCTTTAAGAGCTGCGCCGCGCGGATGAGCTTCTCCTGGCCGCTTCTAAGCTCTTCGAGCGTCTGTTTGCCGGTGATAGCCTCGATGCGGCGCACGCCGGAGGCAACGCTGCCCTCGCTCTTGATGCGGAAGAGGCCGACCTTGGCGGTGTTGTCAAGGTGCGTACCGCCGCAGAACTCCATGGACACATCGCCCATCTCGACCACGCGGACAACGTCGCCGTACTTTTCGCCAAACATGGCGACAGCGCCCTTCTTCTTCGCTTCCTCGATGGGCAGCACCTCGGTCACAACGGGGATGCCGCGCAGGATCGCGTCGTTGACGAAGGTATCGACCGCGAGCAGCTGCTCGGGCGTGATGGACTCAAAGTGCGTGAAGTCGAAGCGCAGACGGTCGGGCTCAACAAGAGAACCGGCCTGATGCACGTGGTCGCCGAGCACCGCCTTGAGCGCGGCGTCGAGCAGATGCGTCGCGGTGTGGCCGCGGCGGATGGCCATGCGGCGCTCAGAATCAATGGATGCCGTCACGGTGTCGCCGAGCTGGAAGCTGCCGTGGATGACCTTACCGGTGTGCATGAACTTGCCGCCCTTGTTCTTCTGGACGTCCGTGACCTCAAACACGGCCTCGCCGCAGCGGATGACGCCCGTATCGCCGATCTGGCCGCCCATTTCGGCATAGAACGGAGTCTTGTCGAGAACGATGATGCCCTCCACGCCGCTCATCATAGCCTCGGCCTGCTCACCCTCGACCACCAGCGCGACGACCTTCGCATCGTCGACGGAATCGTGGTCGTAGCCGACAAATTTCGTGGACGGAATGTCCTTGCCGAACTCAACGCCCGCCCAGCCGAGGTCACCGAGCGCCTTGCGCGCCTCGCGGGCGCGGGTCTTCTGCTCCTGCATCTCGTGGTCAAAGGCCTTGCGGTCGAGCGTCATGCCCTCGTCCTCGACCATCTCGACCGTCAGGTCGATGGGGAAGCCGTAGGTGTCGTACAGCTTGAACGCGTCCGCGCCGGAGAAGACGGTCTCCCCCTTCTCCTTGTGGGCGTTCAGAAGCTCGGTGAATATCTTCATGCCGCCGTCGATGGTCTTGGCAAAGTTCTCCTCCTCGGTGCGGATGACCTTGGTGATATAGGCCTGACGCTCGCGCAGCTCGGGATAATGGCCTTCGTTCTCGTGCACGACCGTATCCACGACCTCATAGAGGAACGGACGGTTGACACCAAGCAGCTTGCCGTGGCGGGCGGCTCTTCTCAGCAGGCGGCGCAGCACGTAGCCGCGGCCCTCGTTGCTGGGCAGCACGCCGTCGCAGATCATAAAGGAAGCCGAGCGGATGTGGTCGGTGATGACGCGCAGGGACACGTCTTTCTCGCGGCTCTGGCCGTAGCTCGCGCCGGTGATCTCCGTGACCTTGTTCGTGATGTTCATCACCGTGTCGACGTCGAAGAGCGAATCAACGTCCTGGCACACAACGGCCAAGCGCTCAAGACCCATGCCGGTGTCGATGTTCTTCTGCTTGAGCTCGGTGTAGTGGTCGTGGCCGTCGTTGTCGAACTGGGAGAAGACGACGTTCCAGACCTCCATATAGCGGTCGCAGTCGCAGCCGACGGTGCAGCCGGGCTTGCCACAGCCGTACTTTTCGCCGCGGTCGTAGTAAATTTCAGAGCAGGGGCCGCACGGACCGGAGCCGTGCTCCCAGAAGTTGTCCTCCTTGCCGAACTTGAAGATGCGGTCCTCGGGGATACCGATCTCCTCGTGCCAGATGCGGAACGCCTCGTCGTCGGCGGGTGTGGTCTCGTTGCCGGCGAAAACAGAGGGATACAGGCGGTTCGGGTCGAGGCCGACCCACTCGGGGCTCGTCAGGAATTCCCACGCCCAGTGGATGGCCTCGGTCTTGAAATAGTCGCCGAACGAGAAGTTGCCGAGCATTTCAAAGTACGTGCCGTGGCGCGCGGTGTGGCCGATGTTCTCGATGTCGCCGGTGCGGATGCACTTCTGGCAGGTGGTCACGCGGTGGCGCGGGGGCTCCTGCTCGCCGGTGAAGAACGGCTTCATCGGCGCCATACCGGAGTTGATGAGCAGCAGCGACGCGTCGTTCTGCGGGATCAGGGAAAAGCTGGGCAGGCGCAGATGGCCTTTTGTCTCAAAAAAGTGCAGGAACATTTCCCGCAGCTCATTGAGACCGTAATACTTGGGCTGAGACATGGTTGGTTTCTCCTTTTATTGTAAAATTTACTGTTGTTCGTTCTGTGTTTTCAGATAAGCGCTCAATTCCGCGAGCTCACGGTCGAGATTTTTATAGAACTGCGTGACGTGCCATCCGTCGCAGAGCGCGTGGTTGATGAAAAGTGACATCGGCAGCATCATGCGGCCGTTTTCCTCGCGGTATTTTCCCCAGGCGAAGCGCGGATTGCTGTCGTCTGCGCCGCCGGCGGGCTCTTTGATCTGCGTGTAGTAGAGCCACGGCACACAGGAGACGAAGAAATTCGCCAGCACGTCGCCATCCTCGGTCAGCGTACCGCGCTCGAGCGTCTCCTTCTGCCGCCGCTTGCCCTCGGCAACAAACTTTTCGTAAGACGACAGATCGTCCTCAAGCAGGCAGTAGACGTAAACGCCCGTGCCGTCGGGCTTCATCACGGTGTACGACGGGTCACAGTGATCATACTCAACGACCTGACCGTCGGGCAGCAATCTCCGCCGCAGCTCGGGCACGGCGTTCGCCGCGCGCATCACCGCATAGAGATAGCTGAGGAAAAACGGACGGCCGTTAAGCGAAGCAAGAAGATCCGTAATATCCACCGGAACCGTGATGCCCGCCCACGGGTCGGTCATCGTGCGGAAGTATTCAAACTGGCCGCCGCGCGGGTCCTTCGTCATGTCGATGATTTTTCTTGTCATCTGCTCACTTCCCTCTCACGTCCAGTCCGATGAGGTTCATCTCCGTATCGAACGCGATGCGGAACACCACGGACTTTTTGTCGTATTTCGCGCCGATGACGGCGATGGCATGCGGCTCGTCCGCGTCCGTCACGCCCGTCACCATCGAATCCTTGACCTTTTTGAAGCTGCCGCGCCCCTCGGTCGCGGTATCCATCATCTCTTCAATGGCATCGGCGCTCGTCTGCTCGCGCACGTCCTCGCGCAGCGCGTCGTAGACCTCTTCATATTCGCCCTTCGTCAGCTGCGACATGACGGCAAGTCCCGCGCTCGAGACCTTGTCCTCGTCCATGCCGTCGGGCAGCTCGTTTCCGCGGCAGCCGGCCAAAATCACCAGCAGCACCGCAGCCAATGCGAAAAGCCACACTTTTTTGCGCATATCTATCCCTTTCCAAAAAAATAAAGCCCTCGTCCCTACACATAGGGGCGAAGACTTGACACTTCACGGTACCACCCTAATTATCTTTCCGCTTGGGGGAAAGCATCTTAGCCGTCCGGTAACGGGGACGAGGCGTTCCGCTCCTCGCGGACGGCTCCAAAGCGGCTGCCCTGCACCGGTGGCCGAGGGCTTGCACCATTTCCCTCTCGCTTCAGGCTCGTCTGCAAAGCTGACTTTTTCATCGCGTTTTACTTGCGTTATTATATCTCAAATTCAGCTTTTGTCAAGCATCCCTTGCGTTCCGCCAAAAAAAGGAATATACTGCTTTCATTTGATGAATAAGGGAGATATCCAGCTATGAACCGTTCCCGCTCCGGCTACTTTTACATTGTCCTCTGCGCTGTGATCTTCAGCACGATGGAGGTCATGCTCAAAACCGTGCACGGCGTGTTTGCGCCCATGCAGATCACGTGTCTGCGCTTTCTCGTCGGCGGCATTCTGCTCATCCCGTTCGCCTCGCGCTCGATAAAGAAGAAAAACGCCTCGCTCTCGCGAAAGGACATCGGCTTTTTCGCGCTTTCGGGCTTTCTGTGCGTCGTCATCGCGATGTCGCTCTACCAGATGTCCGTGACCTATACGCGCGCGTCAGTCGTGGCGGTCATCTTCTCCTGCAATCCGATCTTCGTCACGGTGTTCGCCCATCTCTTCCTGCATGAGGACATTCATCGCAACCACATTATCGCGCTCATTTTGGAGCTCACGGCGGCGCTCATCATCATTGACCCCATTCATGCGACGCTCGATCCCACAGGCTCGGTGCTCGCCATTCTCTCCGCCGTGATGTTCGCACTCTACAGTGTGTTCGGCAAAAAGCGTACACCGCGCTTCGGCGGCATCGCTGTTACGTGCCTGAGCTTTCTCTTCGGCGCGGGCGAGCTCGTGTTCATTCTGCTCTTCGGCCGCACGGCGGCGGGCGCGTCGCTCTATGGCGCGGTGGGGCTGAACCTCTTTATCGACGTGCCGCTCTTTGAAAATATCCCTGCCTCGGCCATTCCGGCACTGCTGTACATCTGCTGCATCAACTCCGCGGCGGGCTTCGTCTGCCACATGATGGCGATGGAGAAAACGTCCGCGCAGGAGGCGTCACTCATTTTCTTCCTAAAGCCCATCTTGGCGCCGATCTTCGCGCTTCTTTTCCTCAAAGAGGAAATTCCGCTCAATATGATCGTCGGCATCGTCTGCTTCCTGATCGGATCGCTGTGCGCGATCCTGCCGGGGATCCTTGCTCAACGCAGGGCGTTGAAAGCGCAAAAATAAGTTTTTGCATTTTTCCCTGCGGCCGCGCAGGGGGAGCGATTAAGGGGGATATTCTCTTTCCTCGGAAAGAGAATATCCCCCTTTGACCCCCAAGAGAAAGGGATTTGATTGGCAGTCCCGGGCTCGAACAGTCTTTATGCCTCCGGAATGGAATGCCTGCGCGCGGCGTTGCCGCGTTAGCATTGCTATACGATTTGCCTCTGCTCCTATCATCCGCTGCCGCTCTGCTCATCTTGTAGAAGTGCGCAGTAATTCTCGTCTACCGCCAGTCTCCACAATGCGGCGAGCGTAGCAATGCCGCATTCGGCAGGCAGTCTGCCGCCGTTCTAACGTCACTCGCGCCTCACGATAGTAAGGCGCGGTTGCAAGCGGTCACGACTCGCAGGGATTCATGGCGAAGCCATGTACACCGCACCCTCACTGCGCAGCGCGTGCAGTCCTTCAAGCTACAGACTGCCAATGTGCGGGGTCGAGGGGTTCTCCCCTCGCGTTCTCTTGGGGGTCCAAGGGGGATATTCTCTCACGTGAGAGAATATCCCCCTTTCCCCGTGCAGCGCCATCGGCGTTGCTTCCCTGCGGCACAAGTGCCGCAAAACGCTTTGCACCTGTGCGAAAAAGCAAATTTTTTTTAAAACCTGAAACTTTTTCAATCTTTTTACGTCTAAAAAGATAATCCCCACCACCTTTTGGCGGTGCAGAGAGGAGAAGAGACCATGAAGAAGAAAAAGCGGATCGTGAGGATCATCCTATGGCTTGCAGCGCTCGCGGTGCTGTTCATATGGAGCTCGCCGGAGCAGCGGGTGAGCCGGTTCGTGGCGAAAAACGCAGAGGTGCTGGAGGAATCGCTCGGCACAGATCTGTCCGGCGGCTATCCCGGCGGTCTGGGCATTCAGTACTACAACTGCTGGGGAGAAGACAGCGGGCATCCCATCGGCGAATTCTGCTTCGGCCCGTCGCTTCTGCACGGACGTCAGTATTACGGCTGCTACTATTCGCCCGACGATGAGCCGCGCGGCTTTCAGAGCGTGGAGGTCACGCTCGTGCCGGACGGCGAAAATTGCTGGACGTGGCACGCCGAGGGCGACAACCGCGGTATGACGAAGAAAATTCAGGACAGATGGTACTATTTTGAGGCGTGGTTATAAAAAGAAAAAGGCACTCTCTAAAAAAGAGGGTGTCTTTTTATGCGGTAAAACATGTCAGGCCGTCTGCAAGACCTCGCGCTTTTTCCAGCTTATGAAGCCGTAGAGGTCGTTGAGCAGGAAGATGGCGAAGTTGACCGCCACGGGGATGTAGGCCGGATTTTCCATCGACGCCATGATCCATAGCACGATGAGCACGACGTCATTCGCCGCGTAGCCCACGGCATAGTAGGACGAGCGCAGCATCGTCAGCGCTGCGGCGAGAAAGCTCGTGATGATCGACACGGTGCTGAAAAAGAGATTCGGCGTATCGAGCAGTTTTAAGATGTAGTAGAACACCGCCGCAACGGCGACGGTGCTGGCGGCCAGCAGCGCGAGATGTCGGCGCGCAAGCGTCTGGATCGCGACCTCGCTGCCGTTTTCCTTCGACGGGTTTTTGAGCCACGTGACCGTCGACCAGACGGCCATCGGCAGCGTCATGCCGAGGTAGGTGATCATCTCGCCCCAGTAGTGGAAGCGGAACGAGATCACGCCGTACAGAATGCTGAATACGATCATCAACACCTGTGACCACACGTTGCCCTTGGCCGCAAACACAAGCGATGTGACACCGACAAGCGCCGCCGTCATCGTGAGCGGATCGAGCTCAGGCGTTATCTGGTTTGCGATGAGCACGACGGCGAGCGAGGCGAGCCAGAGGCACCATTCGCGCCGTGTGAGTGATTTGATGGGGTTACTCATGGTTTTCTCCTTTCGAATCAAAGCATAAGTTCAATTCGAAAGGCGCTGCGGGTCAAGGATCGGGATGCGCCGCTGGTTCAAGGATCGGGATGCGCCGCTGGTTCAAGATCATAGAAGCTGCTCCTGCATGAAATGATATCGAACGTATTCTACACGATGGCGCGTATGATGACAAGAGAAATCTATTGCGCGGCAGCAACAACTAAAATTCAACCGTTGGTTGAAAAAGTTCTCAACCGATTTTACTGATGGTCGCTGTTTTTTCATGCTCTCCGGCGCTATACTGTGGACACGGAAAGAAACAGCGCCCTAAGCGGGGCGCGAAAGGAGCAGTGCATTGAAAATCATGTGGCAGATCAGATCCGCTTTTACCGCAGGCAGGAGGGCCTGACGCAGGAGCAGTTGGCCGAGGCGATGGGGTCTCCGTTGCGGCGGTGAGCAAGTGGGAGTAGGGGCAGAGCCTTCCGGAGATCCCGATGCTGATGGAGCTCGCGGACTTTTTCGACCTGTCGGTCAACGCGCTTTTGGGCTATCGGCTGCACTCGAACGACCGAAAGAGCGTCAGCGAGCGGCTGAAGGTCCTGCGCCGCGAGGACAGATATGACGAGGGCCTTGCCGAGGCGGAAAAGGCGCTGCAAAAGTTTCCGAACACCTTTACCGTCGTCTACGAGTGTGCCAAGCTCTTCGAGATGGCGGGCGGCACGCGGAAAGACAAGGCCTTGCAGCGCCGCGCGCTCGATTTACTGACGCACGCTATCCGTCTGCTGCCGCAGAACAGCAACCCGCAGGTGAGCGAAATGTCGCTTCGACTCGACATGGCGAACGTGCTGCTCGATATGGAGGACTGGGAACGCGCACTCGCGCTCTTCAAGGAGAACAACGCCTGCGGGCTGCTCGACGACCAGATCGGCTGTCTGCTCACGCTCGTCAAGGAGCGGCGCGAGGAGGGCGTACCCTATCTTTCAATGGCGCTGCTGCGCGCGGTGACGTCGCTCGTGCGTGTGTGCGACGGCTTTGCCAATGTGTTCGAAGCACGAAAGGACATGAAGTCGGCCATCGACATTTTGCAGTGGAAGCATTCGGTGCTCTCAGGTCTCAGAAAAAAAGGCACGGTCAGCGAGCTCGACAAGATCAGCGCGGCCTCGCACGCGGCGCTCGCGCGGCTCTTGTACGACTGCCGTGATTTAGGCGGCGCGAACGACGAGCTGAAAACCGCCAAAGCACTGGGTGCAGCCTACGACGCCGCACCCAGCCACAGCGCAAGAAATGTCCGCTTCTACGAGGGCGTCGAGCATGTGGGCATTTACAGCGACTTTGGCCGCAGCGCGATGGATGCGGCGCTTCATGCGTTTCTCGGAGATGACAGCACAGAGAAGTTGGAAGCGTTTTTCCGAAACGCTTAAAAAGGTCTCCGGGAAAAAGCAGCGTCTTTGGCGCTGCACGGAATAAGGGGGCCATTCTCTCACGTGAGAGAATGGCCCCCTTGGACCCCCAAGAGAACGCGAGGGGCGGGCCCCTCGACCCCCGACATTGGCAGTCTCAATCTCGAAGAACTGCTCAGCCTGCGGAATCAGGTGCAGTGTACATGGCTTCGCCATGAACCCCTACTATTCGCTACCACTTGCAACCGCGCCTTACTATCGTGAGGCGCGAGTGACGTTTGCTCGGCGGCAGACTGCTTGCGGAATGCGGCATTGCTTCGCTCGCCGCATTGTGGAGACTGGCGATAGATGGGAATTACTGCGCACTTCTACAAGATGGGCAGAGCGGCAGCGGATAATAGAAGCAAATCAAATCGTATAGCAACACCACTTGGCAGGTACCTGATTCGGCAAGCGCCGCAGCTCTTCGAGCTGCTCGCTTGCAATGAGAATCCCTTTCTCTTGGGGGTCAAAGGGGGATATTCTCTTTCCGAGGAAAGAGAATATCCCCCTTAATCGCTCCCCTGCGGGTAGCAGGAAATGTGGTGCAGCACCTCCGGCGCTGCCTATCCCCCCCGTGCCCGAAAAGGCGCGAAAAAGCGTTTTAATCCTTTGCGCTCAAAGAAACCGCATGGCGCGCAAAGCTCATCGGCGGCACATAGTGCGGCAGCTTCATCTTGAATACCGTCTGCGGCGTGCGCGGCTCGCGGAGCGCAAAGCCCTCGCTATCTTCCATTACGGGCGCGGTCATCGTGAACGGGCGGCTGTCGGGACCGACGAGCTCGATCTCGTCGCCCGCGGCAAACTTGTTGCGAAGCGACAGCGTCGCGTTGCCGTCCGCATCGCAGTCCGTCACGACGGCGCAGACCTGCCAGTCGCGGATGTAGCGAGAATTGTCGTAATACTGCCCGGGCTGGCCATAGTAGAAGCCCGTCGAATAATGGCGGTGGCTGACATGCTCTACCTCATCGCGCCATACGGGGTCGACTTCCCTGCCCGCGGCGACGTCGTCGAGCACATGGCGGTACGCACCTGTGACGATGGCGGCGTAGTAGGCCGACTTCGCGCGCCCCTCGATCTTGATGCAGTCGATGCCCGCGTCCATGATATCGTCTAAATGGTCGATCATGCACATATCGCGCGAGTTCATGATGTAGGTCCCCTTCTCATCCTCGAAAACGGGGAAATATTCGCCCGGGCGCTTTTCCTCCATCAGCGCATACTGGTAGCGGCAGGGCTGGGCGCACTGGCCGCGGTTCGAGTCGCGGCCGGTCATATAGTTTGAGAGAAGGCAGCGGCCCGAATAGCTCACGCACATCGCGCCATGACAGAAGGTCTCGACCTCCAGCTCCTCTGGAATTTTCGCGCGCATTTCGCGAATCTCCTGTAAAGACACTTCCCTTGCCAGCACCACTCGTTTCGCGCCCAAATCGTACCACGCGCGAGCGCACTCGTAGTTTGCGATCGACTGCTGGGTCGAGATATGGCGCTCGCACTTGGGCGCATACTTCCCCGCGAGCGTAAACGCGCCGAGGTCGGCCAAAATAAGCGCGTCGACACCCGCGTCGTTCAAACGCTCCAAGTGCTCGGGCAGGCGCGCGACCTCGTCGTTGCGCGGCATCGTATTCACCGTCACGTGGACGCGCACACCGTGGTCGTGCGCGAACTGCACCGCTTTGGGAAGCTCCTCCGGCGTGAAGTTGCCCGCGAACGAGCGCATGCCGAAGCTCGTACCGGCCAAATACACTGCGTCCGCGCCGTAGAGCACGGCCATCTGCAATTTTTCCATATCGCCCGCCGGGGCGAGGATCTCGGGTTTTCTTCTCATCGTTGTCCTCTTTCAAAGCGGCAGCGTGGCATAAGCCACGCTGCCGCGTCATTTTATGTTAGCCTGCGTACTGGCTGGAGCTGACGAAGCTCGAGTGCTCCGCGTAGGTCTTGAAGAAGTGGTGCACACCGTCCTTGCCGAGCGCGTAGAAGTAGTAGTTCGTCTGCGCCGGTTCGAGCGCCGCCTGGATGGAGGCGAGACCGGGGTTCGCGATGGGCGTGGGCGGTAAGCCCTCGTACATCGAGAGGTTGTAGGGCGTGTTGTAATTGAGGTCGCTGCTCGTGAGCGTGCCGGTGTAGTTTTCACCAAGGCCGTAAATGAGCGAGGCGTCGATCTGTAGCTTGTGATACGTCTCGCCGATGTTGTTGAGACGGTTATAGATGACCGACGCGATGTTCTCGCGATCCGTGCCGTCCGTCTCCTTTTCGATGAGCGAGGCGATGGTCAAGATCTGGTTGAGCGAATAGCCGGAGGCCTCGACCTTCTGCATGAGCTCATCGCTCATCTTTGTATTAAAGTTGTCGAGCAGTCTCGACAGCGCGTGCGTCGGGTCCTCGTCCACGAAGAATTCGTAGGTATCGGGGAAGAGATAGCCCTCAAGGCGCGTCAGGTCGCCCTTTTTATTGTTGTCGATGAACGAATAGTTGAAGTCCGAGTTCATCGCCGCGTCGGTGAGCTTTTCCGCCGTGTTGACACCATACTTGTCCATCAGCGCGATGATCTGGCGGACATTATAGCCCTCGGGGATCGAAATTTTAACGGTATTCGCCGTGAGCGACGCGTTCTTGTTGCTCATGCGGTTGATGAGCGCGTCGTAGTCCATGTCGCTGTCGACGGCGTAGGTACCGATGCCGATGCGGCTTTCCGCGTGGCGGAGCCTGCCGAACGCCTTGAAGAACCACTTGTACTTAATGAGCCCCTCGTCGTGGAGCTTCGTGGCGATGGTGTTCAGGTTGTCGTCGCGCGTGATCTCGATGGTCGTCTCGACCGGTGCCTTGTTGAAAGAGCACATGTCGTTCGCCAGCAGCCAGCCCACACCGGCGAGGATCGCCGACGTGATGAGCACGAACGCGAGCCACAGCGTAAAGCGGCGGCGCTGCCCTTTCTTCTTCAGTTTTTGCCGCTCGGCGCTGCTGCGCGTGGAGCGGTGCTGCGTGCGCTGCTCCGCTTCGCGGACGCTCTCGGCGTCCCAGCGGGCGGTTTGATCGTAGTTGTCCTCGTAGCTCATAGCTCCTCCTTGCTGATTTGAAATTCCCTCACCTTTTTCTATCGGTCAGGCTCACCTTTGCGCGCTCGCGCATAGGATAGGGCATGACAAGTGAGGTGAAACGAAAATGTGCAATAACAACAATAGCTGCGTGTGGCTGATCCTCATCATCATTCTGGTGCTGTTCGGCTGCGGCGGGTGCGGCAATGGCTGCGGTTGCGGCTGTGGCTGCAGCAACAACTGCGGCTGCGGCAACAGCAACGATTGCTGCTGCTAAGGCACTCTCCTCCTGTGAAGATGGGGCGCGTGAGCGTCCCCTTTTCACTTGTTTTTGATGTGGTCAAGCCTTCAAAAGTTCCGTCACGCGGCGGTAAATTTCCTCGTGTATGTCTTCGACCGTGCGCATCGCGCCGTCTTTCGAGCAGCCAATGCGCTGCCAGGAGCAGCGCTCGGCGACCTTTTTCGCATTCTCGCGGCACGCGCGCAGGTAAGCTTCGTCCTGCTCGTGGATGTCGGCCTTCGTGTTTGTCGCCTGTTCGCGCTCGCGCATCATCTTTTCAGTCAGCTCGGTCGGCACGTCGAGATAAAAGACGAGCGACGGCTCGGGCAGGCCTAAAAGCCCGTATTCAAAGTCGAAGAGCCAGTCGAGATACTTCTCCCGCTCGCCGTCCGGCAGCTTGCCGGCCTGATGCACGGCGTTCGAGGTCGTGTAGCGGTCAGCGATGAGTAAGCCGCCCGCCTCGTAATATTTTCCCCAGTCCTGCTTGTAGGACGCGTAGCGGTCGACGGAGTAAAATGTCGACGCCGCATAGGCATTCACATCGTTCGGGTGAGTGCCGAACGCCCCGCCGAGGTACAGCTCGACGAGCGCGGCGGACTTTTCCCCATAGCGGGGAAAGTTGAGCTTGCGGCAGTCGACACCCTCGCGCTGCAGCCTCTCGAAGAGCAGCTTGCTCTGCGTCGCCTTGCCGGAGCCGTCCGTGCCTTCAAATACGATCAGCTTGCCGCTCATTTGCGCTTCTCCCCCGAAACGTGGACAAGGAAGAGCGGCAGCTTCATCATACGGCCGATACGGGACGGATTTTTGATAAGGCGGTAGAACCATTCCAAATTGTGCTTGCAGTAGAACTCCGGCGCGCGCTGCGCGACGCCCGCAAAAATATCCATCGAGCCGCCAAGGCCCATCAGCAGATGACAACCCGTCGCCTCGCCATATTTCGCCATGAAGAGCTCCTGCTTCGGCGCGCCGACGCACACGAGCGCCATGTCCGCGCCGCTCGCCTTGATCTCCGCGGCGATAGGGGCATCCTCCTTAAAATAGCCGTCGTGCGTGCCGGCGATGACAAGGCCGGGAAAACGGTTCTTGAGATTTTCCGCCGCCTGCTCGGCAACGCCAGGCTTTGCGCCGAGCAGGTAAACGCTCTTGCCGAGCTTGGCGCAGCGCTCGATCATGCCCGTGCCGAACTCGATGCCGGGCACGCGGCCTCTGAGCGGCTGGTGCAGAATTTTCGCGCCGTACACGATGCCGATGCCATCCGGCAGCACAAGGTCCGCGCCGTTGACGGCGGCGTTCGCCGCGGCGTCCGCGCGGCAGGTCTCCACGATCTCGGGATTGGGCGTCACAACATAGTGCGCACCCTCGGAGCACAGAAGCTCTTCCCCGCGCGCAAGCGCCTCGTCCATCGTCACATTATCAAAGCCAACGCCTAAAATATTGATCCGCATGATAGTCTGTCCGTTTCTTTCACATTTTTATTAAAGCAGTTTATTATATCACTCTTTTTTGCCGCTTTCAACCGCTTTGGCGCTTTTCTCCGGCAGCTGCGAGAGGATGACCGCCGCAAGCATCAGCGCGCAGCCGAAATACTCGCGCAGGCTCATGCGCTCGTGCAGGACGATCGCGCCGCAGACAACGGCAAAAAACGACTCGAGGCTCAGCAGCAGCGACACGACCGTCGGGTCGCCGTCCTTCTGCGCGATGATCTGCAGCGTATAGCCCACGCCGCTCGACACCACGCCGACATAGAGCAGATACGGGATGCAGGTCTTCACCGCCTCGAGCGTGGTGTGCTCGCCAAATGCAAGTGCGCCGATGGCTGAGAGCATGATGACCACTGCAAACTGCGCGCAGGACAGCGCAATGCCGTCCACCTGCTGCACAAAATAGTCCACAGCAAGGATCTGGGCGGTGAAAGCAAAGGCCGAGAGGAACACATACATATCACCGCTGCTGAACGAAAGCGTACTGCTGCCGTCAAAGCACAGGAAGTAAAGCCCCGCGACGGCGGCGATCACGCAGAGCCAGATGCTTTTCTTCGCCTTTTTGCCAAGCACCGTGCTGAACACCGGCACGAGCACGATGTAGAGCGCCGTGATAAAGCCCGCCTTGCCCGCGCTCGTCGTCCCCATGCCAAACTGCTGCAAGTTGATCGCAAGCACCAGAAACGCGCCGCAGACAAGCCCTCCGCGCAGCAGCGCGCGCTTTTCCTCCGCGCTGTATTTTTCGCGCGGGTGGATGCGCTGCATGACGGCCAGCAGCACCAGCAATACCAGCACCGCGGGAATGGCGCGCAGCGCGTTGAAGCTGAAGCACCCAAGATGCGCCGCGCTGAGGCTCTGCGTGACAAATGCGCTGCCCCAGATCAGGGCCGTGATCAGCGGCAGCACCACCTGCCGGACTTTCGGATTTTTCATAGTTGCCTCCTGAATATCACACATGTTACAATGCAGAATAGCATATCAAAATACCGCATTTTTCGCAAGTATTCCGGCAGGAAAATTTGCACCGAACGGAGGCGTCCCATGCAGATCGACGACATGCTTCTGCTCCGCATGAACCGGCAGTATCTTTTTGCCCCCGCGAAGGATGAGTTCACGGTGCTGCGCGGTCTCTGCGGCTTACAGGCGCAGTTTTACGGCAACTGCCTGCACGCGCTGCGTCTCCGCTGCGGGAAAGCGCCGGATGAGGATATCCTGCGCACCTCCACCGTCAAAACATGGACACTGCGCGGCACACTGCATCTGATCGCACAGAGCGACCTGCCTCTCTTCCTCTACAATGGGCGCAGCCATTTTCTTCGTCCGTGCGACACAATGGAAAATGACGACCATCTCTCCGCCGCGCGCAAGCGCGAGTTTTCCGCGATCATTTTAGACGCCGCCCAAAAAGGCTGCGGCGGCCGCGAGGAGCTGCGCCTTCTCTGCCGCGAGCACGGCATGACCGCCGATGAAGAACAAAGCGCGTTCGATCCCTGGGGCGGGCTGCTCCGCGCGCTGTGCGAAAGCGGCGTGCTCTGCCACACCGCGCAGCAGAAAAAGGCCTTTCGCCCCTGCCCACCGTTTGCACCGATGACAAAAGCCGACGCTCTGCGCGCTCTCATGCGGCGGTATCTGACGCACTACGGTCCCGTAACAGTACAGGACGCCGCATACTTCTTCGGTCTGCCCCAGCGAGAGCTGCTGCCGGTCATCGAATCGCTCTCCCCGCAAGAGTTTATCTGTGAAGGCAAAATATTTTACAGCTTATGCGATATCAATATTATCGGCGACCTGTCCTGCTGCCGATTCCTCGCTGGCTTTGATCCTCTGATGCTCGGGTATGAGAAGCGGTCAAACCCGTTCCTGCCCGAAGAGGCTCTGCGCGGCGTGTTTACGCTCGCCGGTATCGTTAGACCGAGCGTCCTACTCGACGGGAAGATCGTCGGCGTTTGGAAACGCCGCGGGAAAGCTGTTGAATTGACATGGTTAATACCTTTACAATCCTTGCAGCGCAAAAGAATTGAAGAGGAAGCTCTTCGGATTTTTGGAGATTCGGTCTCCAAACTGGTTTGGAGGGATTAAGTCGCGCCCGTTGGGCGCGAGGGGGATAGCAGCGCCCGCAGCGCTGCACGGATAAGGGAGGGGTATCTCTTTTTCAAAAAGAGATACCCCTCCCTTACACCCTCCCAGAGAAAATTTTCATTGCAAGCGAGCAGCTCGAAGAGCTGCAATGCTTGCCGATTGCACAACCCTGCGCGCGGCGCTGCCGCGTTAGCGTTGCTATATGACTTGATTTGCTTCTACTATCCGCTGCCGCTCTGCCCATCTTGTAGAAGTGCAGACTAATCACCGTCTACCGCCAGTCTCCACAATGCGGCGAGCGCAGCAATGCCGCTATTTCGCAAGCAGTCTGCCGCCGTGCTACCGTCACTCGCGCCTCACGATAGTAAGGCGCGGTTGAGAGCGGTAACGACTCGCAGGGATTCATGGCGAAGCCATGTACACCGCACCTACACTGCGCAGCGCGTGCAGCTCTTCGAGCCACAAACTGCCAATGTGCGGGGTCAAGGGGCAAGGCCCCTTGCGTTCTCTTGGGGGTCAAAGGGGGCCATTCTCTCACGTGAGAGAATGGCCCCCTTATCCGCATCCCCACACGGTGTGGGGCAATCACAACTTAGTAATATGTACCCCCGCCGTTTTTAGCATTAACTTTTTGGTGCCAACGGTATCAAACGCCACCTCAAGCAGCGCATCGCCGCCCATAGGGGTGACGGAGATGACCAGTCCGTCACCGAACGTCTTGTGGTGGATCTGGTCGCCGGAGGAAAGCTGAAGTAGCGGCGCGGAGGCGGCGGGCTTCTGCGCCGCGAGTTTTTGCGACGCCTGCGATTTGGGTCTGCGCTGCATGACGCTGTCGTAGCGCGCCGCGCCCTGACCGTAGCTACCGTAGCCGCGCGTAGAATACGAGCTTCCCTCGTCAAAGCTCGTGTCGCCAAAGCCGGACGCGCCCTGCGCCTGACGGCCGACCCAGTCGGCATTCTCCGACGGGACCTCCTCCAAAAAACGCGAGGGTTCACTGACGCTCGTGCGGCCAAACAGCATGCGCTGGCGCGTGCAGGTCATCGTCAGGCGCTCCTTTGCACGCGTCATCGCAACATAGCACAGTCTGCGCTCCTCTTCGACCTCTTCATCGTTGTAGCGCACGCGCTCGCCGGGGAAGATGCCCTCCTCCACGCCGACGACATACACACACGGGAACTCAAGACCCTTTGCGCTGTGCATCGTCATCATCGTCACGCAGTTGTCGCTCGTCGCGCTGTCGAGGTCGGTGTAGAGTGCGATCTCGTTCAAAAAGCCCGAGAGCGTCGCATCCTCCGGATCGTTTTCGAGGAACGAAACGATGTTCGACTTGAGCTCCTGCACGTTTTCAAGCCGCCCACGGCTCTCCACGTCGCCCTTTTCCTGCAGCGTGCGTACATAGCTCGTCTGCTCGCAGACCGCGTCATAGAACTCCGCGAGCTCCATCGTGTCCGCCATCTCGCGCAGCGCGGCGATGAGCTGGGCGAAGCGCTCGAGCTTGCCCGCCGCGCTCTTGAGCACGGCGTACTCCCCTGCGTGCTGCAAAACGGCCATCATCGGCACGCCCTGCTCGCTCGCGAGATCCTGCACGCGCTCGATCGTCGTATTGCCGATGCCGCGCGGCGGATTGTTGATAATGCGGCGAAGCCTCAAATCATCGCTCGGGTTGTTGATGACCGCGAGGTATGCTAGCATGTCCTTGACCTCCGCGCGTTCGAAGAACTTTGTCCCGCCGACGACCTGATACGGCACGCCGTTGCGCTTGAACGCGTATTCGAGCGCGTTCGACTGTGCGTTCATGCGGTACAAAATGGCATTTTCCTTCCAGTTCCGCCCGCGGTTGTAGTCCATCATAATGCTGCTGACGACAAAGTTCGCCTCGTCCTGCTCGTTGAAGACGGTCTTGATGAGCACCCTATCGCCCGCACCCGCATCGGTCCAGAGGGTCTTGCCCTTGCGGCCCGTGTTATTCTTAATGACCGCATTCGCTGCGTCGAGGATGTTCTGCGTCGAGCGGTAGTTCTGCTCCAAGCGGATCGTGCGGCAGCCCTTGTACTCCTTTTCAAAATTCAGGATGTTTGTGATATCCGCACCGCGGAACTTGTAGATGCTCTGGTCATCGTCGCCGACGACGCAGATGTTTCCCTTCTCCCCCACGAGCTGCTTCATCAAAAGGTATTGCAGCCGGTTCGTGTCCTGATACTCGTCGATGAGCACATAGCGGAACTTGCGGCGGTAGTAGTCGCGCACCTCGCCCTCCTGCTGCAGCAGCGTGACCGCGTGGAGGATGATGTCATCAAAGTCGAGCGCGTTCGCCTCGGCCAGACGGTGCACGTAGCGCGTATAGATCTTGGCGATTGCCTCTTTGCGCCAGTCGCCGCTGTCCTTCCAGCGGCGGGAGTAGTCCTGATGCGGCTCCATCGCGTCCTTTGCGTTCGAGATGGCCGAAAGCACCTCGCGCGGCGTGAGCTTCTTCTCGTCGATGTTCAGCTCTTTCAAAATGTCCTTGATGACGCGCTTGGAGTCATCCGTGTCGTAGATCGTAAAGTCGCGCGAAAAGCCGAGGCGGTCGATATCGCGGCGCAGGATGCGCACGCAGGCGGAGTGGAACGTCATCGCCCAAACACTCTCCGCGCCCTGGATACCGAAGGCGGAGAGTCTCTCTCTCAGCTCGTTTGCCGCCTTGTTCGTGAATGTCACCGCCAGCACCGACCACGGCGCGGCGGGTTCAAGCGTGCAGAGGTGCACCATGCGGCTGCGCTCGTCGCTCGTCGGATGCTCGGGATAGCTCTCCAAAAATGCAAGGTCGTCCTCCGTCGCCCACGCCGGCACATCCGCGCTGTCGCTCCCCCGCCCGTAGGTCAAAAGATTTGCGACGCGGTTGATGAGAACCGTCGTCTTGCCGCTGCCCGCGCCCGCGAGCAGCAGCAGCGCGCCCTCGGTCGTCAGCACGCCGCGGCGCTGTTCAGGGTTGAGTTTTGCAAAATCCCGCGCAATGGCCGCTTTTCTCGCAGCGGCATAGCGGGCGTTAAAATCGCTCATATTGTTTTCACCTTTCCTGATCTTTCCACATCTTACCCTTTTTTCGTGCTCCGGTCAACTCCGTTCGACAAAAATCGACTTTTTGTTCGATTTTTTGTTGACAAGAACGTTTGTTCGATTTATAATCATACTCGAACAAAGATTCTATTTGTCAGGAGGAATTTTCCATGGCTGCTTCCACATTTATTTTCGTTTTCATCGGCGTCAGCGTCGTCACCACCAAGGTGATGAACACGCTGCTCCTGCTCGACCAGCCCAAGCGCCGCAGAGCGAGATCCGCCCGCTGAGAACATGAACCTTCTCGACAAGCTCACGATCCTTTCCGACGCGGCAAAGTACGACGCCGCCTGCACCTCGAGCGGGGCCAAGCGCGGCTATCAGGAGGGCAAGATCGGCTGCACATCCACGTCCGTCGCAGGCTGCTGCCACACGTTTTCGTCCGACGGCCGCTGCGTGACGCTCTTGAAGGTGCTGCTCTCGAACGACTGCTGCTACAACTGCAAATACTGCGTCAACCGCTGCACGAACGACACACCGCGCGCGACCTTTACGCCCGAAGAGCTTGCCGAGCTGACAATCGAATTCTACCGCCGCAATTATATCGAAGGGCTGTTCCTCTCCTCCGGCGTGCTGCGCTCGCCGGACTATACGACGGAGTTGATGATCCGCGCGCTGTCGATTTTGCGCAGCGAGTACCGCTTCAACGGCTACATCCACGCCAAGGCTATCCCCGGCACATCGCCGGAGCTTGTCGAACAGCTCGGCTTTCTTTCAGACCGCCTGAGCGTGAACATCGAGCTGCCGAGCGAAGCGGGACTCAAGCTGCTCGCCCCCAATAAAACAAAGCAGGCCATCCTGCGCCCGATGACGCAGATCCGCGACCGCGCAAAGCAGAGCAAGCAGGAGCTTGTCAAATACAAGCACGCACCGCGTTTCGCCCCCGCGGGGCAGAGCACACAGCTCATCGTCGGCGCGACAAAGGAAAGCGACCTGCACATTCTGAATCTCACGCAGGCGCTTTACGATTCCTATCGGTTAAAGCGCGTGTTCTACTCAGCCTATGTGCCGGTAGTCGAGAACACGCTTTTGCCCGCGCTCGACACCAAGCCGCCGCTGCTGCGCGAGCACCGGCTCTATCAGGCCGACTGGCTGCTGCGGTTTTACGGCTTTCGCGCAAACGAGCTGCTCGACGACAACGCGCCGGACTTTGATCCTGCCCTTGACCCCAAGTGCTGCTGGGCGCTGCGCCATCCCGAGTTCTTCCCCGTCGAGGTGAACCGCGCGGACTATGAAGCGCTGCTGCGCGTGCCGGGCATCGGCGTTGTGAGCGCCAAGCGCATTTTGGTCGCGCGCCGCTCGGGCGCGCTGCGCGCGGAGGACCTCAAAAATCTCGGCGTCGTGATGAAGCGTGCACAATACTTTCTCACCTGCGGCGGGCGCTATGCCTCGCCGCTCAAGCTGTCGCAGGAGGGCATTTTGCAAAATCTGATGGCCGTGGAGCGCCGCGCGCTCCCACAGGCCGAGGCACAGCAGCTATCCCTTTTCGATCAGGTCGGCTAAGGAGGCCTCTATGGCATGGCGCGAGATCATCTATCAATACGACGGCAGCTTTGAAGGGCTCCTCTGCTGCGTGTTTGAAAGCTACACAAAAAAAGAACGCCCCACCGCGATTTTGCGCGATGGGGACGACGAGCCCTCCCTTTTTGAAATTCGCGCGGTCACGACGGACCGCGCCCACGCGCAGCGCATCTACCGCAGCCTCTACAAGCAAAGTCCGGAAGTCGGCCCCTTCCTGCGCCGCGCGTTTCTCACCTGCCTTCCCGACAAGGAGATGGCCATTTACCGCTTCATCGTCAAATTTTACCGCGAGGGCGCGCCGCTGCTCTCGCGCCTGAGCGACGACACCTATCTGCCGCTGCTCAAGGCCGTGCGGCAGCTTTCGGGCGAGGTCGAGCAATTCCGCGGCTTCACCCGCTTTTCCGACTTTGACGGCGTACTCGGCGCGGAGATCGAACCGAAAAACCGTGTGCTCCCTGTCCTGCGCCGCCACTTCTGCGAACGCTATCACAACGAGACGTTTTTCCTCTACGACCGCACGCACCGCGAGGCGCTGCTCTATAGCGGCGGCGTGTCGCGCATCGTGCCGCTCAATCACTTTGAAATGGCGCAGCCGGACGAAGTCGAGGCGGGCTATCGCCGCCTCTGGCGCCGCTTTTACGACACCGTCGCCATCGAGGCGCGCAAAAATGAAAAGCTTCGCATGACGCACATGCCCAAGCGCTACTGGGGCATGATGACGGAGTTTCAGGACGAAAGCTACTTCAAAGCCCGTCCGAAAGAGACGCCCTCAGCTTCTCCAGCGCCCGTCGCTCCAGCCGCGATACCTGCACCTGCGACACGCCCAGAAGGCGCGCCGCCTGCTCCTGCGTCAGCCCCTTGAAAAAGCGCAGCAGGATCGTCATTTTCTCGCGCTCAGGGAGCTCGTCGATGGCTTCGCGCAGCGCGATGCGCTCAATGAGCCCGTCCTCTGGCGATTCGCCGCCGAGCATCCCCTCAAGCGTCAGGCCGTCGCCCGTTTCGCGCTGCAAGCTGTCCGGCGCAGCGACCGCCAGCTCACACTGCGCGATCTCCTCGGCATTGAATCCCGTCTCCTCCGAAAGCTCGGAGAGCGCTGGTTCGCGCCCGAGTGTATTTTTGAGCTTTTCGCGCGCGGCGAAGATCGTCGCCGCCTGCTCACGCATGCTGCGGCTCACCTTAATTGCGCCGTCATCGCGCAGAAAGCGTCGAATTTCGCCCGCGATCTTCGGCACAGCGTAGGTTGAAAACTGCGTGCCGAATGCAAAGTCAAATCCCTTTATTGCTTTGATGAATCCAAGGCATCCGAGCTGATAGAGGTCGTCCGGCTCCACGCCGCGGCCGTAATAGCGCCGCACGATGCTCCAGATGAGGCCGCTGTTCTCGCGCAGCATTTGCTCGCAGGCCTGCTCGTCGCCCTGCGCCGCAGCCTCGAGCAATTCCGGCGCGGCGTTCATCGGCGCGCCGTGCGCAGCGCGATCCTGCGCTTCATCGTCACGACCGTGCCCTTGCCGTTTTTCGAGCGCACAGCGAGCGAATCCATAAAGCTCTCCATGATCGTAAAGCCCATGCCGCTGCGCTCTTCACCGCCAGTCGTGTAGAGCGGCTCTCGCGCTTTTTCGACGTCCGCAATGCCGCACCCCCAGTCGCGCACGGTGATCTCAAGGAGATTTCCGTCGAAGATGCATGCGCGCAGCGCGATCTTGCCGATCTCCTGCGGATAGGCATGGACGATGGCGTTCGTCACCGCCTCGCTCACGGCGGTCTTGATGTCACCGAGCTCGTCGAGCGTCGGGTCGAGCTGCGCGGCAAACGCCGCGACCGCGGCGCGCGCCAGCCCTTCGTTGACGCTGCGGCTCGGAAATTCAATGGCTATGTAGTTATTCGGTTTTACTTTCATCGCTCTTTTCCCCCTCCTCAAGCGGTACGATGCGGAAAATTCCCGCGGCGGTAAACACTCTTTTCGCCTGCGGCGGAACGTTTTTGATCGCAGCGCTGCCGCCCATGGCGCGCATACGCTTGAGCGCGCGCATCACGACGGCGATGCCAGACGAATCCATAAAGCTCACACCCGAAAAATCCAGCGTCAGTTTGCTCGGCAGCGCCGCATCCAGCTCCCATTCGAGCTTCCGCATCGCCTCCTTCGCCGCGTGATGGTCGAGCTCCCCGCGCAGCGTGAGCGTCAGTTCACGCCCTTCGCCCGATGAAATGACCTCCATTGCTCTCCCTCCGTTTCCTTCAAGCGTTTTCCCTTTCGTTTCTCAAAGTATAGCCTGTCCTCCTGCCGTTTTTTTGTCGAAGACCGCCGGTATTTTGATTTTTCTTTGCCGCGCCTCCTTGACACCTGCGCTTCCGCCCTGTAAAATGAGGAAAACGATCAAAGGAGGATCTCTCATGCGAAGAAGCGACCGCGAGATCACCGATCTGGGCGAAATTCTCTCCATTATCAACGATTGTAAAGTGATCCATCTTGCCATGGTAGACGATGGAGAGCCGTATCTTCTGCCGCTGAATTTCGGCTATGCCTGTGAAGGCGGTGCGTTCTCGTTCTTCTGCCACAGTGCACGCGAAGGCCGTAAGCTCGACATTCTGCGCAAAAATCCGACCGTCGCCTTTGAAATGGACTGCCGCGGTGCGCTCGACGAGCACGATGTTGCCTGCCAGTGCGGATACTACTTCGCCTCCGTCACCGGCGTCGGCCATGTCGAATTTTTGGACGGTGAAGAAAAGCTCGTCGCGCTGACCTCCCTCATGCGCCACATGGCGGGCCGTGAAGATCAATTCACCGAGCAGCAAGCCCGCACAGTCGAGGTCTTTGCCGTCCGCGCCGACAAGCTCAGCGCCAAGGCGAAGGTGCCGCACAGTGCGCAGTAGTCATGGATAGCAAGCAAGTTTTCAAACCCCAAAGGACGTGTTGTACATGAAACGCTCTGAGCCCGTCGAACTGATGAATATGTGCGTGCTCCGCCGCGGCAGCAAGGTTTTGGTGCAGGACCGCACAGATCCCAACTGGCCAGGCGTTGCTTTTCCGTGCGGTCATGTTGAAAAGGGTGAATCCTTTACAGATGCCGTCATTCGTGAGGTTTAGGAGGAGACAGGTCTGATAATCTCCTCTCCGCGCCTGTGCGGGATTAAGGACTGGTGCGAAGACGGCGTGCGTCATGTCGTGCTGCTCTATCGCGCGGAGCAGTTTACCGGAACGCTGCGCTCTTCCGACGAGGGCGAGGTCTGGTGGGCGGAGCTCGCCGGTCTCCCCTCGCTCGATCTTGCATCTTCCAACATGCTCGACCTTCTCCGCGTGTTTGAAGAAGATGATCTCAGCGAGCTGTTCTACCGCCAGGACGGTGAAGATTGGACTTACGAATTGAAATAATCTCAAAAAATGAAAAGCACCGCTGTGCAGATACCCTCTGCACAGCGGTGCTTTCTTTTCAGTTTTACAGCGCGCGTTCCATCGGCAGATACGCCGAATCGCCGTGCGGGAATTCCTCGCCCATCAGCGCAAAGCCGTTCTTTTCCCAGAACGCTTTACTCTGCGGATTGCCCCTGTCGACCGCAAGGCGCACCTTGCAGAATTTCTCCCGCCGCAGCTCGTCCAACAGCTCGCCGATCAGCGCCGTGCCAAGGCCGCGGCCCTGCCGCTCCTTTTTCGTCATGAAAAAACCGATGTAGGCGGTGTCATTTTTCGGATAACGCTCGATCAGGTCCAACACGGCAACAAGCGTTTCTCTGTCGAAAAAAACGAGATAATGCTTGTCCGCCGCGCATTTCCCCGGCGGCAGCGCCGTCATGTCCTCCAAAACGCTCTCCCTCGTCGCAAGCGGCGGATGGTAGCGGTAGAACTGCTCGTTCTCCGCGCAGAGCGCTAAAATCTTGTCTACATCCCCCGCCGTCAGCGGCCGGACGGCGTATTTTTGTGAAAAATCCAGCTTCATTTCTCCGCCTTGCTGGCCGCGAGCACTTCCCAGTAGTCCTTGTAGTTTGCCTGCAAAAGCTCGGGCGTGTTCAGGCCGTAGGGGCACTTCGACATGCAGTGGCCGCAGCGGCGGCAGTTTTCGATCTGGTGCATCTTCTGCTGCCATTCCTCGGTGAGCCACGCCGCTGCAGGGGCGCGGCGCAGCATGAGCGACATGCGCGCACACTGGTTGATCTCGATGCCCGCGGGGCACGGCATGCAGTAGCCGCAGCCGCGGCAGAATTCGCCGCATAGCTCCTTGCGGTCACGCTCGATAGTCGCTTTGCGCTCATCCGTCAGCTCAACGCCCTCGCGGATACACTGCAAAAACTGATCAAGCTCGCTCTCGCGCTGCACGCCCCAGATGGGCACGACGCCATCCTGCTGCGCCATCCACGCCGCCGCCGTGAAGCCGTCGCGGATCAGGCCGCCCGCCATGCCCTTCATGGCGATAAAGCCCATGTTTGTTTCGCGGCACTTTCTGACGAGCTCCATCTCCTGCTCGCCCGCGAGGTAGCTGAACGGGAACTGCAAGGTCTCGTAAAGTCCCGAGTCGATGGCCTCGTGCGCCACGGCGAGGCGGTGGTTCGTGATCGAAATATGGCGAATTTTGCCCTGCTTTTTCGCCTCGAGCGCCGCGTCGTACAGGCCGTCTTCTCCACCCGGCTTCGGGCAGAAGGCGGGATTGTGGAACTGATAGATATCGATGTAGTCGGTTTTCAGCGTGCGGAGACTGGTCTCCAGATCCTTCCGGAAGCCCTCCGCCGTCTGTGCGCCGGTCTTCGTCGCCAGCACGATCTTGTCGCGCATCGACGAGAACGCCGCGCCGACCTTCTGCTCGCTGTCGGAATACGCGCGCGCCGTGTCGAAAAAGTTGATGCCACCGTCATACGCCTTGTGCAGCAGGTCGACCGCATCCTGCTCTCTGATGCGCTGGATCGGCAGGCAGCCAAATCCGTTTTTCTCGATGACAAGATTCGTCTTGCCAAGCGTGATCTTGTTCATGGAAATTCTCCCTCCTATCTTGGATACCCCAAGCATAGCAAAATCGCTCTTTTTTTGCAATATCCTGTTTCCCGCTTGACAACGCGCCGCACTCCCGCTATTATGTAGGCAATCTACTATGTAGACAATCTACTTATCAGGAGGCGTATGTATGACGGTCGACAAAAGTCTGCTCGCGGGCAGTACGACGATGCTCGTGCTCAAGCTGCTCGACGGGCAGGACATGTACGGATATCAGATGATCGAAGAGCTCTCCCGCCGCTCCGAGCGCGCGTTCGCGCTCAAGACCGGCACGCTCTATCCCCTGCTGCACTCACTTGAGGAAAAGGAGCTCATCCGCTCCTATGAAAAAGATGAGGGCGCGGCGCGCCCGCGCCGCTACTACCATTTGGAGCGCAAGGGGCAACAATTGCTGCGGGAAAAAGAAGTCGAATGGGCGACATTTACCACTGCGGTCGATCGCGTGCTGAAAGGGGGCGTCTGCCTTGGCTCTGCCTGAAACCTTTACCCAGTTTGCCCGCACCGCGGCTGAGCAGCTGCGGTGGAAAAAGGCGCGACCGCTCGTCGAAGACGAGCTTTTGACCCACCTCTGCGACCAGCGCGACGCGCTGATGGCGGGTGGCATGGACGAGACCGCCGCGACGGCGGAATCCCTTCGTCTGACGGGCGACCCGTATGAGATCGGCACGGAGCTTGACCGTGTTCACCGTCCGAAAACACCAAAGCTTCTTTTTGCGCTCGCGGCACTCATCGCGCTTGCAGGGCTTGCGTTCACCGCGCTTGTAAGCTTTCGTGACTACGAATTGTCCTATTTTGCTGTGCATCAGAGCGTGGCGCTGCTGCTCGGCACGGCGGCGATGCTCGCGGCCTATTTTCTCGATTTTACGCTGCTCGGGCACTTTGCCCTGCCGCTCGCGCTCATGTTCCATGCCGCATTGATCCTGCTCGGTCTCCTGCCCATCGGCGGGTTCTGGCTCCGCTACACCTATGTTTCGACGCATATTCTCCTGCGCGGCCTACCGCTGCTGTTCCCGCTGATGTTCGCTGTGCTGCTCTATGCGCTGCGCGGGCGGCACGGCTGGGGTGTCTTCGCCGCCTTTGTCTGCCTCGCGGTGCAGTGCATGTTCTGCCTGCGCGTCCCGTGCCTGCTCGATCTGGGCTTTCTGTTTCTCTGTGACAGCGCGCTGCTGATCTTCTGCGCCCGCAATGGCTGGTTCGGCCTTGGCAAAAAGTTGGAGACGCTGCTCACCACCCTGCCGCTCGCCGCCGGCATCGTGTGGGTCCTTGTTCTCGGTGCAAACTGGTTCGCGCGTCAGCTCGCCATTGTGCTTGATCCTCACTCCTACATTGACGGACACGGCTATCAAACCGTTGTACTGCGTGAACTGCTGCAAAATGCCAAATTTATCGGTCCGGGCGGCGTGGGACCGTACAGCGCACAGCACCTTGCCCGCTGGAATGGCTTCGGCATGGTCGACTTGCAGGCGCACGCGCTGACACTGCTTGTCCACCGCTGCGGCTGGCTGGCGCTCATTGCGCTCGTTGCGCTACTGGCCGCACTGCTCATTCTCGCTTTCCGCCGCTGCCGCAGGCAGGAGAGTATGCTTGCCCGCCTCGTTTCCTATTCCGTGCTGCTGTCGTTCACCACGCAGGCGGCCGCCTATCTTTGCTGCGACCTCACGCTGATCCCCATCAGCGGCGGTGTAGCCTTCCCGTTTTTCACCTTTGGCATCAAGACGATCCTGCTCAACATGCTACAGCTCGGCTTTCTGCTCTCCACGCTGCGCGTCGGCAGTGTCGTACGCGATAAGGATATTGTTGCCGGGCCGGTGCGGCCCAGACGGCGCTTACGCGTGAGCTTTACATGGGAAAGCGCCTAAAGTCCGCGCCGTGCGCGGAGAAATAGCAGCGCCGCCGGCGCTGCACCACATTCCCTGCGTACCCGCAGGGGAGCGAATAAGGGGGATATTCTCTTTCCTCGGAAAGAGAATATCCCCCTTTGACCCCCAAGAGAAAGGGCCTGATTGGCAGTCTCGGGCTTGAATGACTTTTATGCCTCCGGAATGGGAATGCCTGCGCGCGGCATTGCTGCGGTTGGTGTTGCTATACGATTTGACTCACTTCTATTATCCGCTGCCGCTCTCGAATCTAATCGCAGGTTCAGTGTAATCGCCTACTACCGATAGTGCGTATATTGCGGCGAGCGCAGCAAAGTCGCCCCGGCAGGCAGAAGCAAATTTGCACAAATCCCTAGTAGATGGAGATTGCGTAAGACTAATGAATTGCAGGCAAAGCGACAGCGAAGATAGAAGCAAACCAAGTCGTATAGCAACACCACCTGGCAGGCACCCGATTCGGCAAGCGCCGCAGCTCTTCAAGCTGCTCGCTTGCAATGTCAAAGCCTTTCTCTTGGGGGATCAAAAGGGGGAGGTTCTCTTTTGTGAAAGAGAACCTCCCCCTTTATCCGTCCCCTGCGCGGCGCAGGGAACCAAATCCATTTCCTAAAGGAAAGTAATTATTTCTTCATTGCCGCCGCGGAAGCATCCAGCTTCTCAATGAGCGCCTTGAGCTTCTCTGCATCGGCGCGGGCGCCGTTGACGACCGCCTCCGGCGCTTTGGCGAGGAAGCCCTCGTTTTTCAGCTTGTTCTCGATACCGGCGAGCTGCTTTTCGGCGTTTGCCTTCTCCTTGGCAATGCGTGCGAGCTCCTTTTCAAAGTCGACGAGTTCGGCGAGCGGCATGAAGATACGCGCGGCGTGGGTGTCGACCTCGACCTTGCCGTCGGCGTCGATGGCGGCATCGGCGGGCACGATGGTCACATCGCTGGCAGAGGCCAGACGCGTGAAGAACGGGATACCGGCACTGAATGTATCGGCGTGCGCAGTGGCGACGGTGTAGTGCACCTTCTTCGACGGCGCGACGTTCATCTCGTTGCGGCGGGCACGGATGGCGGTGATGGCCTCGATGACGGTCTGCATCGCCTCCTCCTCGGCGGGGAAGCTGAACTTTTCGTTGTACTCCGGCCACTTGGAGAGCATCAGGAACTCGCCCTCGTGCGGAAGCGCCTGCCAGATCTCCTCCGTGATGAACGGCATGAACGGGTGCAGGAGCTTGAGCGTTTCGATGAGGACATAGCAGAGGACGTTCTGTGCGTTCTCGCGCGTGGTCTGATCGTCGCTGTTGAGGCGGTTCTTCGTCAGCTCGATGAACCAGTCGCAGTAGTTGTCCCAGATGAAGTCATAAATTTTTGCGGACGCGACGCCGAGCTCGAAGGCGTCCATATTGTCCGTGACCTCGCGGATGAGCGTATTGAGCTTCGAGAGGATCCACTTGTCCTCGAGCTCGAGCTTTTTGGGCAGCTCCACGTGGTCGATCGTCAGGTTCATCATCACGAAGCGGCTCGCGTTCCAGATCTTGTTGCAGAAATTGCGCATCGCCTCGCACTTTTCGACGTAGAAGCGCATGTCGTTGCCCGGGGAGTTGCCGGTGATGAGGTTGAAGCGCAGCGCGTCCGCGCCGTACTTCTCGGCCATCTCCAGCGGGTCGATGCCGTTGCCGAGCGACTTGGACATCTTGCGGCCCTTGTCGTCGCGGACGAGACCGTGGATGAAGACGGTCTTGAACGGCTCCTTCTTCATCTGCTCCATGCCGGAGAAGATCATGCGCGCGACCCAGAAGAAGATAATATCGTAGCCTGTGACCATGACGGACGTGGGATACCAGTAGTTGAGGTCTGCTGCGTTCGTATCGGGCCAGCCCATCGTGGAGAACGGCCAGAGCGCAGAAGAGAACCAGGTGTCGAGCACGTCCTCTTCGCGCGTCAGGTGCTTGCAGCCGCACTTTTCGCACTCGGTGGGGTCTTCGCGCTTGACGTTGATGTGGCCGCACTCGTCGCAGTACCACGCAGGGATCTGGTGGCCCCACCACAGCTGGCGGGAAATGCACCAATCATGCACGTTCTCCATCCAGTTGATATAGGTCTTGGTGAAGCGCTCAGGCACAAACTTGATCGTGCCGTCGTTCACGACGCGAATGGCCTCCTTGGCAAGCGGCTCCATCTTGACGAACCACTGCGCGGAGATGAGGGGCTCGACGTCGTTGTGGCAGCGATAGCACGTGCCGACGTTGTGGGAGTAGGGCTCGGTCTTGATGAGGTAGCCCTGCTCTTCTAAATCCTTGACGATGGCCTTGCGGCACTCATAGCGGTCCATGCCGTTGTACTTGCCGCCGTTTTCGTTGATCGTGCCATCGTCGGCGATGACGCGGATGACCTCGAGGTTGTGGCGAAGGCCGACCTCAAAGTCGTTGGGGTCGTGTGCAGGGGTCATCTTAACAGCGCCCGTGCCGAAGCCGATCTCGCAGTATTCGTCGCCCACGATGGGAATTTCGCGGTTCATAATGGGCAGGATGCAGGTCTTGCCGATCAGGTGCTTGAACTTCTCGTCCTCAGGGTTGACCGCAACGCCCGTATCGCCCATCATCGTCTCAGGACGGGTGGTGGCGACGACGATATCGCCGCTGCCGTCGGAGAGCGGGTAGCGGATATACCAGAGGTGGCCCGGCTTGTCGACATACTCGACCTCCGCGTCGGAGAGCGCCGTCAGGCAGTGCGGGCACCAGTTGATGATGCGGCTGCCCTTGTAGATCAGGCCCTTATCGTAGAGCTCGCAGAACGTCTCGCGCACGGCCTTGGAGCAGCCCTCGTCCATCGTGAAGCGGGAGCGGGACCAGTCACAGCTCGCGCCCATCTTCTTCTGCTGCTCGACGATGCGGTTGCCGTACTTTTCCTTCCATTCCCACACGCGCTGAAGGAACTTCTCGCGGCCGAGGTCGTAGCGGGTCAGGCCCTCCTTGGTGCGCAGCTCCTCCTCGACCTTGATCTGCGTGGCAATGCCCGCGTGGTCGGTGCCGGGGAGCCACAGCGCCTCATAGCCCTGCATCCGCTTGAAGCGGGTCAGAATGTCCTGCAGCGTCGCATCCATCGCGTGGCCCATGTGCAGCTGGCCGGTGACGTTCGGCGGCGGCATGACGATGGAAAACGGCTTTTTCTCCGGGTCGGGCTCGGCCTTGAAGCAGTCGTGGTCCATCCACATCTGATAGATGCGGCCCTCGACCTGCTGCGGCTCATACACTTTCGGTAATTCTTTCATTGGTTTACTCCTATCTTGAATCTCTAATAATGATTTTATTGATCTTCCGTTTGGTATACGCTCAGCGCATGAGCGCTCAAAAATCCGACGAACGCTTCCGCATCGCCCGTCAGATCCTTCTTCTGCAAAAGCGTCGCCTTCCCGCCGTAGGTCAAAAGATACAGCTGCGGCGTTTCGATGAGCATTTCCATCTCTTCATACGGCACGGTGCGCGTACTGTCCTGCGTGATGACCTTCATCCCCTCGTCGTCAAAAACGACCTGCACGCTCGCTTCCGCAAGGCCGCTCGTATTTTGCAGCATTCCAGCCGCCGCTCGGCGGAACGAGCCTTCCCTCCGCGCAGGGCGCTGCCGCAGAAGGCTTGAAATGCCCAATAACATAAAGAAGGCGCCCGCAATGAGCGGTGTGCGCAGCTCCTTTGGCTCCATCAGTCCCGGGATCGTCAGAAAAAGTCCCGCGAGGATCAGCACCCACGGAAGGATCTTCCGTAAAACTCCTTTCCGCCCGCTGCCCCGCGCCGCATAGCGATTGAGGGCGTCCGTTTTTTTCCACATTCCCGGGAGCGATGCGCGGGAGAATATCTCCATCCGCTTTTCAAGCGCCGCGGCGAGTTCTTCTTCCAATCCCGCTTCGCAGGCTGTGGGTGCAAAAATGTACTGTTCCATTCTCTCCTCCCAAAAGCAAAAACGCCCTGAGCAGCTTTGACTGCTCAGGGCGATCAATGACCGTGGTACCACCTGAATTTCCGCATTGTGCGGACACTCATGCCTCTGTAACGGGAGTTCCCGTCCGGCTTACTCTCTTTTCAGCGCGGCAGCTCCAAGGCGACTTCCCCACATCCTGCACAAGGGCTTACACCGGCCGCCCTCTCTCTTCGCTTTCAGATGCGGATACTGCTCCTCTTCTTCGCATTTGTCACGCTGAATCATACCGTTTTTTGCGCCGCTTGTCAACTCATTTTGAGGATTTCCTTCTTCAGCCGCACGATGATCCGCTTCTCAAGGCGCGAGATATAGCTCTGCGAAATGCCCATCAGGTCGGCGACCTCCTTCTGCGTCTTTTCCTCCCGTCCACCGAGGCCAAAGCGCAGCGTGATGATTGTTCTCTCCCTCGCGGTCAGCTTGTCGACCGCGTCCATCAGGAGTTGGCGGTCGACATCGTCCTCAATGGGCTTTAAGACAAGGTCCTCGTCGGTGCCGAGAATGTCGGAGAGCAGCAGCTCGTTTCCGTCCCAGTCGGTGTTGAGCGGCTCGTCAAAGCTGACCTCGGACTTCTGCGGCGCGGTCTTGCGCAGGTGCATGAGTATCTCATTTTCAATACAGCGCGAGGCGTAGGTCGCGAGCTTGATGTTCTTGTCGCTGCGGTACGTGTTCACTGCCTTGATGAGCCCGATCGTACCGATGGAGATGAGGTCTTCGATGTTGATGCCGGTATTTTCAAACCGGCGCGCGATGTAGGCGACAAGCCGCAGGTTGTGCTCAATGAGCGTGCCGCGCACGCTCTCGTCGCCTTCATCCATGCGCGCGATGAGCTCAGCTTCCTTCTCCCGCTCGAGCGGCGGCGGGAGCGTATCGCTGCCGCCGATGTAGAAGATCCCCCGCCGCGCGATGATCCCCCAGTCGATGAGATAAAAGCGCAGCTTACGCCACAGCGTTTTGAGCAAGCTCTCCATGCTTCTCCCCCTTTTCGCATCCTTCGCACCACAGTCCCGCATACGCACCGCCGTCGCCGAGCGGGTGCTCCGCCAGGGCAACGGCACGCGAGCCGAGTTTGATTTCGTCAACCGTTATTGCTTCACAGCGCAGCAGCGGCAGCGTTCCATCCGCATTGCCCACGCTGCAATACGCAATATGCGGCAGCGTCGCGGTCTCTTCTTCGCTGATGAGGTCTCCCAGTGCGTGACGGTCGATGACCGGCACGCCGAGGCCCGTCACAGGGTCACAGAGCGTGTTGCCCGTGTCGCGCAGCAGCCGCACGCGGGCCGTTTTTCCTCGATAGGCGATGACCACATCCGCCGTCTCGCTCCCTGTCCGCGCCGCGCCGTAGCGGAACACGACAGAAAGCAGCAAATACGACGTCCCCGCCGCGATCAGGAAGACGCCCCACGGCAGGTCTGCTGTCACCACGCCGCGCGCAAGGCGCGCCATCGACCCCAGACTCTGCCCTAAGAGCATCACCACGCCAGCGAGGCCGCACGAGGCAAGGAAAAACAGCAGCGTCAGCTTGACCGCCCGCCCACTGCCGCGATACGCCGCCGCGCCCATCAAAGCGAGCCCAAGCAGCAACAAAACGACGCTTTTCGGCAAAAAGAGCTGCACTGCCGCATAAATACCGCCGACCGCCGCGCCGAGCAAAAGTCTTCTCCGCGCGACTGTCCGCCCCGCAAGCCGCGCCGCGCCAAACAGCAGCAGATAGTCGACCAGAACATTGAACGCAAAGACGCTTTCTATGTAGATGACCATGGCACACCTCCCCCTGATGGGTTCTCATTATAGCTGTGACCCACCTGAGAAAAGGGCGAAAAAGCGCCGCTACGCTATCTTTTGTCCCAAAGGGCAGAATTGCAGCGCATGGCGCTGCATCATTTCCCTGCGCCGCGCAGGGGAGCGTGTCAAAGGGGGCCATTCTCTTTCACAAAAGAGAATGGCCCCCTTTTGATCCCCCAAGAGAAAGGTTTTGCCATTGCAAGCGAGCAGCTCGAAGAGCTGCAATGCTTGCCGATTGCACTGCCCATAGCGCGGCGTTGCCGCGTTAGCACTGCAAGACGATTTGCCTCTGCTCCTACTACCCGCTGCCGCTCTGCCCATCTTGTAGAAGTGCGCAGTAATTCCCGTCTTCCGCCAGTCTCCACAATGCGGCGAGCGAAGCAATGCCGCATTCGGCAAGCAGTCTGCCGCCCGACTACCGTCACTCGCGCCTCACGGCAGTAAGGCGCGGTTGCGAGTAGTTACGAATCGCAGAAGATTCATGGCGAAGCCATGTACACCGCACCCGATTGCGCAGCGCGTGCAGTTCTTCAAGCTACAGACTGCCAATGTGCGGGGTCGAGGGGTAAGGCCCCTCGCCTTTCTCTGGGGGATTCAAAGGGGGTATTCTCTTCGGAAAGAGAATACCCCCTTTGGTGCCGCGGCGCGCACGCCGCTCCCCCTCCCGCGCTCGCGCGGGAAGCAATGTGCAGCGCTGCGCGCTGCTTTTATTCGATTCCTTACAAATAAGGAATAACCATCGATGCAACGAGCGATAAGATCATCACCGCGACCAGCAGAATCGCGACGGCTCTCGTCTTCTTATTCATGGGGTTCCTCCCTTTCTACGATTTTCTTGATGCCCTTTTCCGCCTTGGCGCGCGGCAGCATCACCTCGCGGCCGCAGCGCGTGCATTTGAGCTTGATGTCCATGCCCACGCGCGTCACGAGCCAGAGCTTTTCGCCGCAGGGATGCGGCTTCTTCATTTCGACAATATCGTTCAACCTCAGGTCCATGTGCTCACCCCTTGATCGCTTCCCAGTACTGCGCGGCGGCGCGCTCGACCTTGTTGTCGCCGTAGTGGTAGTACTGCACGTTTTTGAGCTCGTCGGGCAGATATTGCTGCTTCACCCAATGGTTCGGGTAGGCGTGCGGGTACTTGTAGTTCTGCCCCTGCGCGCCGCCGGTCGAATCGGCGTGGACATTCTGGAGGCAGCGCGGGAAATTGCCGCTCTTGCCCGCCTTCACATCCGCCCAAGCAGCGCCGATGCCCTCGATCACGCTGTTGGACTTCGGTGCGGTGGCGAGCAGCACCGCCGCCTGCGCCAGCGGCAGCTGCGCTTCGGGAAGGCCGAGCTGCATCGCGGTGTCGACGCAGGCCTTGACGATGGCGATAGCCTGCGGATAGGCCATGCCGACGTCCTCGCTCGCCGAGCAGAGTAACCTCCTGCATGGCGTGACCAGATCGCCCGCCTCTAAAAATCTTGCGAGGTAGTGGAGCGCCGCGTCGGGGTCACTGCCGCGCAGCGACTTCATCAGCGCGCTCGCACAGTCGTACATCGCGTCACCGCCCTTGTCGTAGCGCATGGCACTGCGCTGTGCGACCTGTAAGGCGTCTTCACTTTTCAGCAAAAGTTCGCCGTTCGTGACGTCCGCCGCCTCATATAAAAGCTCGCACGCGCTCACGGCCTTGCGCACATCGCCGCCGCACTGCTGCGCGATGACGCGCGGCACGTCGTCCTCCCAGGAGAGCGGCAGCTCGCTGCGCTCTTTCAAAATGCCGAGCGCGCGCTCGACCGCGGGGATGGTCTCCTCCGCGCTGACGTTTTTGAATTCAAACACTGTCGAGCGGGATAAAAGCGCGCCGTAAACATAGAAATACGGATTCTCCGTCGTCGACGCGATCAGCGTGATAGAGCCGTTTTCCATGAATTCGAGCAGGCTCTGCTGCTGCTTTTTGTTGAAATACTGAATTTCGTCGAGGTAGAGCAGGATGCCGCCCGGTGCCATCATCGTGCCGACATCGGAGATAATGCTCTTGACATCCTGAAGGCTCGCGGTCGTCGCGTTCAGGCGGTACAGGGTCTTATTCGTGCGGTTTGCGATGATGTTCGCGATTGTCGTCTTGCCCGTGCCGGACGGGCCGTAGAAGATCATATTCGCGCTCGAGCCGGACTCGATGAGCCGGCGCAGCAGCGCGCCCTTTCCGAGCAAATGCTTCTGACCCACGACCTCGTCGAGCGTCAGCGGGCGGATCTCATCCGCCAAAGGTCTCTTTTCACTCATATCAGTTGTTCCTGCTGCATTTTTCCGCGTCGATGGCCAGCACGACCATCAGCGCGCCCAGCGCGTCCTGCGGGTCGACGACGTCGATGACGTAGGTGTCCGTCCAATGAAAAAGCTCTTTCGTGATTGTCGCGATACAGCCGCGCGAGGCGCTGTCGATCGTGTAATCCCATTCCATGAAGCTGCCGTTCACCTCCCAATCGCTGCACTCGAGCGTGAAGCGCGGGGTAAAGAACGTGAATTCCTTGCAGATGCAGCCATAGTACTGCTCGCCGATGTAAAGCTCAAATTTGGGCAAAAACGTCAGCACCCGCTGCTGCACGGTGCCGATGTGCTCACCCGCGGCATTCAGGATATGCAGGCAATGCCCCCAGGCGAGCTTGCCCTCGACCGTAAAAACGGTGTTGCCGTCCTCGTCGTAGATATCATAGCTGTCGAACCAGGAAAAAAAGCGTTGCTTGAATAGTAGCCGCATCGCACAAGCCTCCTTTTTCACAGATGAAATGATTATAGCACGTTTTTTCTTCACTGCACAGACTTTTTCTGTCGATTTTTCCGTGTCTCTGTGCTATACTGTCGGCAGTATTGATGAAACGCAGGAGGTTTCGCCATGAAATCCAAAGCCGCCGTCCGCCGCATCGTGGAGGAGCTGAAGGTCCTCTACCCCAACGCGCGCTGCTCGCTCGAATATAAAAAGGACTACGAGCTTCTGTTCGCCGTGCGCCTTTCCGCCCAGTGCACCGACGCGCGCGTGAACATGGTCACGCCGTCGCTCTACCAGAAGTTTCCGACACTTGAGGCCTTCGCGAACGCGACGTATGAAGAGGTCGGCGACGCGATCCGCTCCTGCGGATTTTACAACACGAAGTCGAAGGACATCGTCGAGTGCGCGAAGATCCTGCTCGAAAAGTACGGCGGCAAGGTCCCCGGCACGATGGAGGAGCTCACAGCCCTCCCCGGCATCGGGCGCAAAACGGCGAACCTGATCCTCGGCGACGTCTACGGCCAGCCCGCCTACGTGTGCGACACGCACTGCATCCGCATCACGGGCCGCCTCGGCCTGACGGACGGCAGCAAGGACCCGCTGAGCGTCGAAAAGCAGCTGCGCGCCATCCTGCCGCCGGAGGAGTCGAACGACTTCTGCCACCGACTGGTGCTGTTCGGCCGCGACCGCTGCACCGCCCGCAAAGCCAACTGCGACGGCTGCCCGCTTAGAAAAGACTGCGACTACGGCAAGGCGCAGAAATAATATCTTCCAAAAAGCGGCTTTGCCGCTTTTTGGAGAAGGCCGCGCTGCGCTCCGTGCCTCGCCGCCAATATGGCAGCTCGACACACGCTCCGCGAGAGGTGTTTTTCACCACGTACACGCCGCGGCGAAAAACGATCTGATCTTATTTCGTGCCTGCGGGCACGAAACTCTGCGAGGCTTTCCCCAATAGGAGAAAGGTTCCGCACAGCGATGCTGTGCGGAACCTTTCTCGTTTTTCTTTCAGTTGTTGAATTCGCTTGGCAGGATGTACTTTGTCGTGCTCGTTGCGTAGCCGTTGCCGCGCTTGATGGTCATGTAGATCGTCTTTTCGCCGCCCTCAAGCTGCACGTAGCAGACGCCGTCCTCGTCGAACTTGTCCGTGACGTCGAGCTTCTGGTCGAGGTAGTAGACCGTGACCGTGCCGTCCTCGCGCTCTTCGACCTCGGGCGCGTTGAGATGCTCTAACATCTCCTCCTCCGTCAGCGCTCGCTCCGTGCCGTCGGGCTCGAAGGCGATGCCACCGCCGCCCATTTCGTGCTCGGTGCCGTCCTTGTCCGGATAGCGCAGGGTGTAGCTTCCCTCGTTTACCGTCAGCGTTGCGTCCGTCATCTCACCGTTGAGCCAGAGCTGCACCGTGCGCTGGATACCGCCGAGGTCCGAGGCATAGGCAACGCTGCCGAGCGCCAGCACGAGCGCGGCCGCGAGGCCGATGGTCGCCGCGCGGCGCAGCGCGGGGCGTTTTGTTTTCCGTTCTGTCATCTTCATTACCTCCGTCATCGTGTCCGGGGAGGCGTGCAGCGGCGCGAACGCGCGTTGGAATTTCTCTTTTTCTGTCATTGCTTTACTCCTCCTCCAAAATCGTTCTGAGCTTTGCCCTTGCGCGAAAAAGTCTTGTGCTGACGGTTTTTTCCGGAATGCCGAGCATCGACGCGGCTTCCGCCGTTGTATACCCCTCGTAATAGAAGAGCAGCAGCGGCACACGGTATTTTTTGTCGAGCGCCATCACGGCTTTGAAGAGCTCGCCGTCCCGCGGCTGCTCGAAGGACAATGTCTCGGCGTAGTCGTCGATGTCCTCGTGCCGGCGCCACGGCGAGCGGAAGAACATCTTGCAGCGATTGACGGTGACGCGGATGAGCCAGTTTTTCAAATGGGCGTCCGACTCGAACGCTTTATCTGTTTTGTACAGCTCTATCAATACGTCCTGTGTCACATCGTTGGCGTCGTCCGGGTTTTTGAGCCAGCCGTAGGCCACGCGAAAGACCGTGTCCATGTACTTTTCTGCATTTTGGGCAAATGCTTCGTTTGAAAACATATATGTTTCTCTCCTCAAAGGCCTTACACCATACATGTGCGCGGGCAGAGCGTTTTCTTTCACGGGTTCGGAAAATTTTTCAAAAAATTTCGCCGCTGCGGCGGCACAACTGCCGCGTCCCTCTCATATACTGCCTTGAAAGACAGGAAACGGAGGCACAGCTATGGATCACAGCACGCAGCAGCTCATCGACAAGTTCAAGCGCAATCCTGCCATAGCGCAGTCGCTCCTGCAATCGGGCGACGGGCAAAGGCTCATGCAGATGCTCACCTCTCAGGATGGCGGCGCGGCGCTCAATCACGCGGCGCAGAATGCCGCAGCGGGCAACACGAAAGAGTTGGCCACAATGCTCTCGAACCTGATGAAAAGTCCCGAGGGCATGGCCATTATGAACCGCATCAACGACAGCGCAAAAAAATAAAAACCGCGGGAGGGCGTCACGATGAGCGAGTGGGAGGAAAAACTGAATACCCTGCTCTCCGATCCGGACGCCATGGCGCAGGTGATGAACATGGCGCAAAATCTGTCGCAGCAGATGGGGCAGTCCGACGGCAGCGCGCCGCCTCCCCCGCCCGCGGGCGGTGCGGCCGGTCCTGCGCCGTCTGCTCCCACGCCGCCACCGCCGCAGGGCGATCCGATGGGCGATCTTTCGTCGCTGCTCGGCGGCATTGACCCCGGCATGATCGCCAAGCTGCTGCCCGTGCTCTCGCAGCTCAATCGGCCCGAGAGCGGCGAGACCGCCGCGTTTTTGCGTGCGCTGCGCCCATTTTTGAAGCCGGAGCGGCAGGACAAGGTCGAGCGCGCGGCACAGCTCGCGCGCTTCATCCACCTGGGGAAGACGCTGCTCCTCAGCGAAGGGGGGCCGCGCAATGTATAACCGCTATCTGCGCAACGACGACGGCGTCTACACCCGCATGCCGATGCAGGACGCGCCGCGCGGCGAACCGCCGCGTGATAACAGACCGCCTCCCCCGCCGCCCTCCGGCGGAAACGCACCGCCGCCAAGGCCGCCGCAGGGGGGCGCTCCCCCTCCGCCGCCGATCAGTCAGGAGGCGTCGCAGTTTTTCTCGCGCATCCTCGACAAATTACCGCTCAAGGGCGTGGACACGGCGGACATTTTGCTGCTGCTCATTCTCTTTTTCCTCTTTGAGGAAAAGGCGGACGACGAGCTTTTAGTCGCGCTGGGGCTGCTGCTCATTTTATGACATATTTTGACAAAAAGGCCGTCCGAAGAACGATCTTCGGACGGCCTTTTCAGTTTCTTTTACCGGTTTGCGCCGTCGAGCGCACTTTCGTGGAGCACTGTGCCGTCCGGCAGCGTAAAGGCGTCCTCCGCCACGTTCCCACTGTCGACGCTCATGCCCGCCATGCGGTAGACGACATCCTCGCCCTGCAATTTTTCCGCCGCGCAGAGAAGGCCGTTGCTCACGCTGACCCAGTAGCGCTCAATGTAGCCGCCGTCATCGGCGGCAGTTTCCAGAAAGATGCAGTCCACGGTGTCGAGCAGGCGGTAATCCGCCGCGGCGATGCGCTTTTTGTCAAGGCGCAGGATGTCCTCATACGTCGGGATGCCCTGCTCCTCGTCGGCGGTGAAGGCTGCGGCGCTCTCGTAATAGAGCTCGCTGCCGCCGTACCAGACCCACGTTCTTTCCCCGTTGGAGATCGTGTGGCTCTGCGCGCCGCTCGCCTGCTCGGTGTCGACGCGCGTCCACGCTCCGTCGACGCTGACACTGCTGCGGTCGACGCCGCTGCCACCGGAATAGTAGCGCTCGATCGTGATGGCGCGCGAGTAGCGCGCGGGACGTTCAAGCGTCGCGATGGCAGACTGCACCGTGTCGGGCCGCACGGTGATGCGGCCCACGGCGCTGTCGTCGAGCGACGCGTCGCTCACATCTCCGCTGCTCGCATCCTGCGGCAGCACGACGTGCGCGGGACGGTGCAGCGCGCCGCGCACCACAAACAGGAGCACCAGCAAAACGAGCGCGACGAAAGCAGCGCCAATGGGCGTCACCCTCCGCTTTCTCATTCCGCTCCACTCCCTTCTTTCATTCTGTCAAAATCAGGCGTTAAAATCCGCGGGGCGCTCGCTCCGGCGGCCAAAGTGCCACAAAATCGCGTCGGCGATGCGTGCGCAGGCGTGGCCGTCACCATAGGGGTTGACGGCGTGCGCCATCGCGTCGTACGCCTCCCTGCTGCGAAGAAGCTCGTTGCCCATGCGCAGCACGTCGTCGTACTCGACGCCGCAGAGCTTCACCGTGCCGGCGGCGACCGCCTCGGGACGCTCGGTCTCTTTGCGCATGACAAGGACGGGCTTGCCGAGCGCAGGAGCCTCCTCCTGGAGTCCGCCGCTGTCGGTCATCACCATGTAGCAGCGCGCCATAAGATTGTGCATCTCGTCCGCGCTCAGCGGGTCGATCAAATGTACGCGCGGCGTACCGGCGAGGAACTTCTGCGCGTTCTCGCGCACGACAGGGCTGAGGTGCACGGGATAGACAAGTTCGCAGTCCTCGTTCTGGAGAGCGATATCACGCAGCGCGGTCATGATGTTCTCCATGGGCTGGCCGTAATTCTCGCGGCGGTGGCATGTCACGAGCACGACCTTTCTTGAATAGTCCAGCTCGTTGAGCAGTTCTGTTGTAAAGCGGTAATCCTTGCGCACCGTTGTTTTCAGTGCGTCAATGACCGTATTGCCCGTGATGAAAAGGCCCTCTGTCACGCCCTCTTTGAGTAAGTTCTCGCGGTTATTTTTCGTCGGGCAGAAATAGAGGTCGGCGATGGCCGTGACGAGCTTACGGTTCATTTCCTCGGGGAACGGGGAGTATTTGTCGTAGGTGCGAAGGCCCGCCTCCACATGTCCGACGGGCACCTTGTGGTAAAAGGCCGAGAGCGCACCGGCAAACGTCGTGCTCGTGTCGCCGTGGACTAAGATCATGTCAGGCTTTAATTGCTCAATGGCGTCGTCCATACCGAGCAAACACTTGCTCGTGATGGTCGAGAGCGTCTGCCGCGGGGTCATAATATCAAGGTCGCAGTCGGCCTTGAGGTCGAAGACCTCCATCACGCTATCGAGCATTTCGCGGTGCTGCGCCGTCACGCAGCAAAGGCTCTCGATCTCGTCGCGCGAGGCAAGCTCCTTGACGAGCGGGGCCATCTTGATGGCCTCCGGCCGCGTGCCGAACACGCTCATAATGCGCAGTTTTTCCATTTATGCTTCCTCTTTTTTCTTTTCGTTGGATTCTTCTTCAGGTTCCGCAGGCACGGTTTCCGCCGGTGTGGCGGTCTCTGTGCTCTTCTCCTCTGCCGCCGCCTTTTCCGCCTGCAATGCCTTGTCGATATCGCGGCGGAAGATGACGCGCGAGGCGAGGAACGCCGCCACCGCCAGCGCCATCAGAAAGAGCATCGCCTTGATCGCGCCGCTCGACGTCAGCATCACGGCGGAAAGTCCGAGGATACTGCTGATGACGTACAGCGCCGCGACGGCCTGTTTCTGGTTGAGGCCCATGTCGATGAGGCGGTGGTGGATGTGTCCGCGGTCAGGCGCCATCGGGTTCTGCCCGTGGGCAAGGCGGCGGATGATGGCAAAGAGCGTGTCGAACATCGGCAGGCCCAGGATCAGGAACGGCACCGCGAACGACACGATGGCGTAATACTTGAAAAGGCCCTGGATCGAGATCGTCGCAAGGATGTAGCCAAGGAACGTCGAGCCCGTGTCGCCCATAAACATCTTGGCCGGATTCTTGTTGTACGGCATAAAGCCGAGGCATGCGCCCACGAGCGCGGCCATCACGAGCGCCACATCGCTTTCAGAGACGAGCAGCGCGATGACAAGCATCGAAATGGCGCTGATGGTCGAAACGCCGCAGGCAAGGCCGTCGAGGCCGTCGATGAGGTTGACGGCGTTCGTGATACCGACGATCCACAAGACTGTGATGGGGATGGACAGCCAGCCGAGGTCCCAATACGGGCTTTCAGCAAAGACGTTCGGGTTGGAGAGCGTCTGGATCACGACGCCGTGGAACACGGCGACGAGCGCCGCGAAGATCTGCACGCAGAACTTAAAATACGCGCGCAGCGGGGACATATCGTCCACTACTCCTAAAACGACGATGATGGACGCGCCCAGCAAAATGCCCTGCAACTGATGGTCGACCTTGACGAACAGCAGCATGCTCACGATAAAGCCGAGGAAAATCGCAAGGCCGCCGAGACGCGGTACGGGCTTTTTGTGCATGCGGCGGTTGTCCTTCGGCACGTCGATCGCGCCGATCTTATAGGCAAACGACTTGACGAGCGGGCACATCAGAAAGCTGACGGCAAACGCGCACAGCAGCGCGCCGCCGACGCTCAGCAATAACTCTTTCGGAATTCCGTTCATGTTCTCCACCCTTTAATCAGCGCGCGACAAAGCCGACCTTCTTGTAGACCTTGCGCAGCGTTTTTTCTGCCACGTAAGACGCCTTCTGTGCGCCCGCGCGATACACGGACTCGAGATACGCCTTGTCGCCCAAAATGCGCGTGGCCTCCTCGCGGATGGGACGCAGGGTTTCAACGACGGCCTCGCCCACGGCGGGCTTGAACGCGCCGTAGCCCTTACCGGCGAACTCCTGCTCGATCTCGTCAAAGCTCTTGCCCGTCACGGCGGAGTAGATGGTCATCAGGTTCGCAACGCCGGGCTTGTTCGTGGGATCATAGCGCACGCAGTTTTCCGTGTCGCTGTCGGTCACGGCGCGCTTGAACTTGCGCAGGATATCCTCGGGCTTTTCCATCAGGTAAATGGAGCCGTTGGGGTCCTTATCGGACTTCGACATCTTGGCTCCCGGGTCGCTCAGGCTCATCACGCGCGCACCGACCTTGGGAATGTACGGCTCGGGCATCTTGAAGACGTCGCCATAGATGCCGTTGAAGCGCTGGACGATGTTGCGGCAGAGCTCGACATGCTGCTTCTGATCCTCGCCCACAGGGACATAGTCGGGCTGATAGAGCAGGATATCCGCCGCCATCAGCGCAGGATAGGTGAAGAGACCGCCGTTGATGTTCTCGCTGTTCTTGGCGGACTTGTCCTTAAACTGCGTCATGCGCGAGAGCTCGCCGAACATCGTATAGCAGTTCAGTACCCAGCCGAGCTCGGCGTGCTGCGGCACGTGGGACTGGATGAACAGCGTGTTCTTCTCGGGGTCCAAGCCGCAGGCGATGTACTGCGCCAGCTGCTCGAGCGTGCGGCGGCGCAGCGCCGCAGGGTCCTGACGCACGGTGATCGAGTGCATATCGGCCATGAAGTAGTAGTTGTCAAATTCCTCGTCGCGCTCCGCCCAGTTCTTGATCGCGCCGAGGTAGGACCCGAGGGTCAGATCGCCGCTGGGCTGAATGCCGGACAGCATCACTTTCTTGCGCGCCGCGTTTTCCATGTTTTCCATCGTTTTTTCTCCGATCTTTTTGTTTTTCTCATTTTATCTCGAATTGCGCCGTTTTGGCGCAGCTATCGACCCAATTTGTTATGTTACCATACCCCTCTTCAAAATACAAGCATGTTCCGGTGAAAAAGAGCGTCGTGCGTTCGTTGACTTTTCGGTCAAAATATGGTGTAATAAACTATCTTTATTTTGATTTCACTTCAGGAGGTCATCTATGTCCATCGACATGAAGTATTTTGAGGAAATGGAAGCGAAGATCCCGCATGGTAAGGTGCGCACGCGCTTCGCTCCCTCCCCCACGGGCTATATGCACGTGGGCAACCTGCGCACCGCGCTCTACACCTATCTGATCGCCCGCCACGCAAACGGCACGTTCATTCTCCGCATCGAGGATACCGACCAGGGGCGTCTCGTCGAGGGCGCAACGGACGTCATCTACCGCACGATGGCGGAATGCGGCCTTTCCCACGACGAAGGCCCCGACGTCGGCGGCCCCGTCGCCCCGTATATCCAGAGCGAGCGCCGCGACACCTACGGCAGGTACGCCGAGCTTTTAGTCGAGCGCGGCCACGCCTACTACTGCTTCTGCGAAAAGGCCGAGAGCGAGGAGGACAGCGGCGAATTTGACCGCGCGGACGATCCCTGCCGCGACCTGCCGCTCGAAGAGGCCAAGGCGCGCGTCGCCGCGGGCGAGCCCTACGTCATTCGCCAGCGTATCCCGAAGGACGGCACCACGACCTTCCACGATGCAAGCTTTGGCGACATCACGGTGGAGAATACGACGCTCGACGATCAGGTGCTCTTGAAGCGCGATGGTCTGCCGACCTACAACTTTGCCAACGTCATCGACGACCACCTCATGGGCATCACCCATGTCGTGCGCGGCAGCGAATATCTCTCCTCCGCCCCGAAGTACAACCTCCTCTACGAGGGCTTCGGCTGGGAGGTGCCGACCTACGTGCACTGCTCCCCCGTCATGCGCGACGCGCAGCATAAGATGAGTAAACGCAACGGCGACCCGAGCTATGAAGACCTCAAGGCGCAGGGCTACCTGACGCCCGCCATCCTCAACTATGTGGCGTTGCTCGGCTGGTCGCCGCGCGGCGAGCAGAGCGAGCAGGAGTTCTTCACGCTCGACGAGCTGGTGGGGGCGTTCGACATCGGCGGCATCTCCAAGTCCCCTGCCATTTTCGACATCGAAAAGCTGACGTATTTCAACGCGAATTATCTGCGCAATCTCCCGCCCGAGGAATTCTGTAAAGTTGCCGAGCCTTACATCCGTCAGGCCGTCAAGAACGAAGCGTACTCCGTCGGTGAGATTGCAGCACTCTTACAGGCCCGCTGCGAAAAGCTCACTGATATTCCCGAAAAGGTCGACTTCTTCGATGCTCTTCCCGAGTACGGCGTTGAGTTCTACACGAACAAGAAGTCCAAGACCAACAGCGAGGTCTCGCTCGACATGCTCAATAAGGTCCTGCCCAAGCTCGAGAGCCTTCCCGAGTGGACGAATGATGCCATCCATGACATGCTCGTCTCATTTGCCGAGGAGCTCGGCGTGAAGAACGCGACGCTCATGTGGCCGCTGCGCATCGCCGTTGCGGGCAAGCTCGTCACGCCCGGCGGCGCTGTCGAAATTTGCCATATCCTCGGCCGTGAGGAGACGATCAAGCGCGTCAAGGCCGGTATCGCCAAGCTGGCATGATCTTCGAACTCTGCCCTACGCTCTCGCGCGATCTCATCAAGCGGGAATTTTTGAACACCGCCGCCGCGTTCGGCGTGCTGGTGCTTCTTGGCTTCGCCGCCGGAATGATCTTCCCCGACATGGCGCAGCAGACGCTTCAAAACTTCGCCGCGCAGGTCGAACAGCTGGGACTTACCGACGATGTTCCCCAGTCGCAGATGATGGCGACGCTGTGTTTCAACAACATTACGGCGTCCCTCCTCTCGATGCTCTACGGGCTCATCCCGTTCCTGCCGCTCAGTGCGCTCGCGCTCGGCACGAATGCGCTGATGCTCGGCGCGTTCGCCGCCATCTATCAGCAGCAGGGCATCGGTCTCGGTGTGTATGTTCTCGGCGTTTTGCCCCACGGCATTTTTGAGCTGTCCGCGCTGATCTTATCCTGCGCGCTGGGCCTTCTCATCTGCCGCACGGGGACGGAACGGATCCTCAAAAAGAGCGATACGCCCTTTTTCCGCCGTGTGCTGGACTGCATCCGCGTCTTTTTGACATTCTCTGTGCCGCTGCTGCTGGTGGCCGCGCTCATCGAGACGTACGTCACGCCTGCACTTTTGAACCTTGTGCTGTAAACGGCAAGGTTGACTTTCGTTCCACACAACTATATAATGGACCTGTCAAGATTTTGTAGAATTTTCATCTGCTGTTTCTTCAGGGATTGAGGAAAAGCACCGCTCCTGCGGCGCTTTTCCTTTTTCGTCAAAAAATGAGAGATTCGTCCCGTCGCGGGACAGAGAAAGAGAGGTGCGCATGGCGCAGACAGTTCCGGCAAGGCAGACCGTGCAGAACATGACGGAGGGCAGCCCCGTCTCGCTGATTTTGCGCTTTGCGCTGCCGATCTTCATCAGTCAGGTCTTCCAGCAGCTATACAGCACGGCGGACGCGTTCATTGTGGGCAAATACCTCGGCACGAACGCCTTTGCCGCTGTCAGCTCGTCCGGCACGCTCATCATGCTGCTCACAAGCCTCTTTATCGGCACGGCCATGGGCGCGGGCGTCGCGATCTCAAAGTACTTCGGCGCGGGCGACTATGAAAACGTCTCGCGCGCCGTCCACACGAACCTGGCGTTCGGTATCGTGTCGGGCACACTGCTGACGCTCATCGGCGTATTCCTCACGCCGACGTTTTTGGTCTGGATGAACACCGACGCGCAGGTCATGCCGCAGGCGGTCGAATACTTCCGCTACTACTTTCTCGGCGTGCTGGCAACGGTGCTCTACAACATGTGCACGAGCATTCTTAACGCCCTCGGCGACAGCCGGAGGCCCCTGCACTATCTGATCATTTCCTCGCTCGTCAACATCGCGCTCGACCTGCTGTTCATCGGCGCGTTCCGCTGGGGCGTCTGGTCCGCCGCGGTGGCGACCGTCATCTCTCAGGGCACGAGCTGCGTGCTCTGCCTCATCCACCTGCTCAAAAAGGGCGAGGTCTACACCGTCACGCCGCGCAACATCCGCTTCCACAGCGCCATGCTCAGCGAAATCATCCGCTACGGTCTCCCCTCCGGCATCCAGAACTGCGTCATTGGCCTTGCCAATGTCATCGTCCAGTCGCAGATCAACTCGTTCGGCATGCTCGCGATGGCGGCCTACGGCGCGCACTGCAAGATCGAAGGCTTCGCCTTTCTGCCCATCACGAGCTTCACGATGGCCTGCACCACGTTCGTTGGTCAGAACCTCGGCGCCAAGCAGTATGACCGCGCCAAGCGCGGCGCGCGGTTCTGTATCATCATCGCCGTCGTGATGGCCGAGCTCATCGGCCTGTGCTATTACATCTGGGCAAGTCAGCTCATTTCCCTTTTCGACAGCACCCCCGGCGTTGTCGCCCTCGGCGTGCAACAGGCGCGCACGGTGGCACTGTTCTACTGCCTGCTGGCGTTTTCGCACTCTATCGCGGCGGTCTGCCGCGGCGCGGGCCGCGCGGTCGTGCCGATGATGATCATGCTCTCCGTCTGGTGCGTCATCCGCATCATCTACATCATGCTCGTCGTCCACTTCATCGGCGAGATCGGCTACATCTACTGGGCGTATCCCCTCACCTGGGCGATCAGCTCCACCATCTATCTTATTTATTACCTGCGCTCTGACTGGGTGCACGGATTTGAAAGGTGACTCTATGTCTTCTCCTGCGTTCCGCTTCCGCCTCGCCACGCTTGACGACGCTCCCGCGCTTCTGAGCATCTACGCGCCGTACGTCGAAAAGACGGCCATCTCGTTTGAATACGACGTACCGTCGCTCGACGAATTCCGCCGCCGCATCGCGGATATCTCGCGCAAATACCCTTATCTCGTCGCGGAGGATGAAAATGGCCAGCTCCTCGGCTACGCCTATACGCACACGTTCATCGCGCGTAAGGCCTACGACCACTGTGCGGAGTCGACGATCTATCTCGCCCTCGACGCGCGCAAGCACGGTCTCGGCAAGCGCTTCTACCGCGCGATTGAGGAGCTGTCGCTCGCTCAGAACATCTACAATCTCTATGCCTGCATCGGCGAGCCGCAGGGCGCAGACGACGAATATTTAACGGACAACAGCATCCGCTTCCATGAGCACATGGGCTTCCGCCGCATCGGCGTGTTCACGCGCAGCGGCTACAAGTTCGGCCGCTGGTACAACATGTCCTGGGCGGAAAAACTGCTCATGGAGCATCCCGAGCATCCCGAACCGGTCATCCCCTTCCCGCAGCTCGACAAGGCGCTTGTCGCCGACATCCTTCGCCGCGCCGCGGAATAAAGAACCGAAATTTTACAAAAAATCATGCACACCCTATTGACATTGCCGATGGGGTGTGCTATATTTTCGCTCAAGTTAATACCGCAAACCGTTGAAGCGGAGATAACGGCAGTGATGCCTTCACAGAGAGCCTGCGATGCTGAAAATCAGGCAAGATACACATTGTCAAATGGACCGCTGAGGGTGCAGCGAAATGCGTTTTATGCGCAGAGTATCCTGCAACGTGTTGGCATACGTCAGTTGCCGGGAGATATGATGGTATCTCCGCCAAGCGCACGGGTAACCGTGAATTCAAGGTGGCACCGCGGATCGTTCGTTTCTCTCGTATCGCATTCGTCCTTGACAGACTGTACCGTTCTGTCGGGGGCGCTTTTGTTTGCGCAATAGGCTCCTTTGGCAGAACGCCAAAGGAGCTTTTCTTTTTCAGGAGGTCACTCATGCTTATCCTACCACCGCTCGAAACCGTCAAAGACATCGCCGCGACGCAGCAGTACGATGTGCTCCCGCTGAGCTGCGAAATTCTTTCCGACTTCATCACCCCCATCGAAGCGATGCGCATCCTCAAGAACGTGTCCACCCACTGTTACATGCTCGAATCCGCGCAGGCGGACGACCGCTGGGGCCGCTACACGTTTTTGGGCTTCGACCCAAAGCTCGAGATCACGTGCATTGACGGCAAAATGAAGGCTGGCGGCCTCACCGTCCGCACGGACGATCCGTCCCAATACCTGCGTGAGCTGCTATCAAGCTACAGAAGCCCCCGCTTCGACTACCTCCCCTCCTTCACCGGCGGGCTCGTGGGGTATTTTTCTTACGATTATCTCAAATACAGCGAGCCGAGCGTCCGCTGCGGCGAGCAGGACGAGGACAGCTTCAAGGATGTCGATTTGATGCTCTTTGACAAGGTCATCGCCTTCGATCATGTGCGGCAGAAGATCGTGCTCAGCGTCAACATGGCGCTCAGCGACGTCGAGGTCGGCTACAACAAGGCAAAGCTCGAGCTTGAGCAGCTCGTCTCGCTCCTCAAAACCGGCGAAAAGAAGCAGGAAGCGCCGGGGCGGCTCCTCGGCGAAGTCACGCCGCTCTTCTCCAAAGAGCAGTTCTGCGCGATGGTCGGGACCGCCAAGCACCACATCCGCGAGGGCGATATCTTTCAGATCGTACTCTCGAACCGCCTGAGCGCACCGTTCGAGGGGAGCCTGCTCGATACCTACCGCGTGCTGCGCACCATCAATCCCTCGCCGTACATGTTCTACTTTTCCGGCACCGACGTTGAGGTCGCGGGCGCGTCGCCCGAAACGCTCGTCAAGCTCAAAGACGGCGTGCTGCACACCTTTCCCCTCGCGGGGACCCGTCCGCGCGGCAAAACGGACGAGGAGGACAAGGCGCTTGAAGAGAGCCTGCTGCACGACGAAAAGGAGCTTGCCGAGCACAATATGCTCGTCGACCTCGGGCGCAACGACCTCGGCAAGGTCAGCAAATTCGGCACGGTGCAGGTCGAAAAGCTGCACTCCATCGAGCGCTACTCCCACGTGATGCACATCGGCTCCACCGTGCGCGGCGAGATTCGCGATGACCGCGACGCGCTTGACGCCATTGAGGCCGTGCTCCCCGCTGGAACGCTCTCCGGCGCGCCGAAGATCCGCGCCTGCCAGCTCATCGGTGAGCTTGAGAACAACAAGCGCGGCATTTACGGCGGGGCCATCGGCTACATCGACTTCACCGGCAACATGGACACCTGCATCGCCATCCGCATCGCCTACAAGAAAAATGGGCGCGTGTTCGTCCGCAGCGGCGCGGGCATCGTGGCAGATTCCGTCCCCGAAACAGAGTATCAGGAATGCATCAACAAGGCGAAGGCCGTGGTCAGCGCCTTGACGCTTGCGCAGGAGGAAGACCTATGATCCTTTTGATCGACAATTACGACAGCTTTTCCTATAACCTCTACCAGCTCGTTGGCGCGATCGATCCAGACATCCGCGTCATCCGTAACGATGAGTTGCGCATTGAAGAGATCGACGCGCTGCATCCCGCGCGCATCATCCTCTCCCCCGGCCCCGGGCGGCCCGAAGACGCAGGCGTTCTCATCGACGTTGTGAAGACGCTCTCGCCCCGCATCCCGACGCTTGGCGTGTGCCTCGGGCATCAGGCCATCTGTGCCGCCTTCGGTGCGACCGTGACCTATGCTAAAGAGCTAATGCACGGTAAGCAGTCGCTCGTCCACTTCGACACGAGCTCGCGGCTCTTCCAAAACTGCCCCAAGACCGCGCCCGTCGCGCGCTACCATTCCCTCGCGGCCGACGCCGCCACCATGCCGGACTGCCTGAAAGTCACCGCCGTCACAGACGACGGCGAGATCATGGCCGTGCAGCACACAGACTATCCCATCTACGGGGTGCAGTTTCATCCCGAATCCATTATGACGCCGAACGGCAAACCCATGCTGGAAAACTTTTTGAAGGAGAATTGAAACCATGATCAAAGAAGCCATCGTGAAGATCGTCAACAAGGGCGATCTCAGTTATGACGAAGCCTACGCCGTGATGAACGAGATCATGAGCGGCGAGACCACCCCCACCCAGAACGCAGCGTTCCTCGCGGCCCTCTCGACCAAGAGCGCCCGCGCCGAGACGACCGATGAGATCGCAGGCTGCGCCGCCGCCATGCGCGACCACGCCACAAAGGTAGACACCGGCATGGACATCTTCGAGATCGTCGGCACCGGCGGCGACAACGCCCACAGCTTCAATATTTCCACCACCTCCGCCCTCGTTGCGGCGGCGGGCGGCATGAAGGTCGCCAAGCACGGCAACCGCGCCGCCTCGTCCCAGTGCGGCACGGCGGACTGCCTCGAAGCGCTCGGCGTCAACATCCAGCAGAGCCCCGAGCAGTGCGTGGAGCTCTTAAAAGAGGTCGGCATGTGCTTCTTCTTCGCGCAGAAGTACCACAGCTCGATGAAATACGTCGGTGCCATCCGCAAGGAGCTGGGCTTCCGCACGGTGTTCAACATCTTGGGGCCGCTGACAAACCCCGGCTCGCCGAAGATGCAGCTGCTCGGCGTGTACGACGAGTACCTTGTCGAGCCGCTCGCGCGCGTACTCGTAAGCCTTGGCGTCAAGCGAGGCATGGTCGTCTACGGACAGGACAAGCTCGACGAAATTTCCCTCAGCGCGCCGACGAGCGTATGCGAAATTCGTGACGGCTGGTACAAGAGCTATGTCATCACACCCGAGGACTTCGGCTTTGCGCGCTGCACCAAGGACGACCTCAAGGGCGGCGCACCGGAGGAAAACGCTGCCATCACCCGCGCCATCCTGTCGGGCGAAAAGGGCCACAAGCGCAACGCGGTGCTGATGAACGCGGGCGCGGCGCTCTACATCGGCGGCAAGGCGGAGAGCATGAAGGACGGCATCGCCCTCGCCGCCGAGCTCATTGACTCCGGCAAGGCGCTTGAAACGCTCGAGCGCTTCATCACCGTCAGCAACCGCGCGGAGGCGAACGCATGAGCATCCTCGACGAGCTGGCCGCCCACGCCCGCGAGCGCGTGCTGGCAGACAGCGAGAACATGAGCCTTGATATCTTACAGGCGATGTGCCGCGAAAAGGGCCGCGCGAACGGCGCGCGCTTTTACGACGCGCTCAAAAAAGATGATCTGTCCTTCATCTGCGAGGTGAAAAAGGCCTCGCCCTCCAAGGGCGTCATCGCGCGGGACTTTCCCTATCTCGACATCGCGCGCGATTACGAGGCCGCCGGTGCGGACTGCATCTCATGCCTGACAGAACCCAAGTGGTTTTTGGGCTCGGACGACATCTTCCGCGAAATTCGCGCCGCCGTCTCAACGCCGATGCTGCGCAAGGACTTCACCGTCAGCGACTACCAGCTCTATCAGTCCCGCCTGATGGGCGCGGACTGCGTGCTGCTGATCTGCGCACTGCTGGACACGAAGACGCTCGCGCAATATCTCGCCGTCTGCGACGAACTCGGTCTCTCCGCGCTCGTGGAGACGCACGACGCGGACGAGATCCGCTCCGCCGTCGCGGCGGGCGCGAAGATCATCGGCGTCAACAACCGCAATCTGAAGGATTTTTCCGTCGACTTTTCCAACGCCGCGCGGCTGCGCGACCGCATCCCGCCGGAGGCGGTCTACGTGGCCGAGTCCGGCGTGCAGAGCACGCAGGACGTCGCCGCGCTCCGCTCGATCGGCGCCGACGCGGTGCTGATCGGCGAAACACTGATGCGGGCCCCTGACAAGGCCAGACGGCTCGCGGAATTGAGAGGTAACTTATGACCAAGGTAAAACTCTGCGGCCTGTCGCGCGAGAGCGACATTGCCGCCGTCAACAAGCTGAAGCCCGACCTCGTCGGCTTCGTCTTTGCCAAAAAGAGCAAGCGCTATGTGTCCCCCGAGCAGGCAGCAGCACTCAAATCGCTGCTTGCCCCCGGCATTCTGGCCGCTGGGGTGTTCGTCAACGAACCGGTCGAGGCCGTGGCAGAGCTCTTAAGCCGCGGCGTCATCGATGTCGCGCAGCTCCACGGCAGCGAGGATGACGACTACATCGCGCGCCTGCGCGCGATGACGGGCAAGCCCATCTTCCACGCGTTCAAGGTGAAAAGCGAAGCCGACCTCCCCGCCATCGAAAACTGCGCCGCCGACCTCGTGCTGCTCGACTCCGGCGCGGGCACGGGCAAGACGTTCGACTGGAGCCTCGTCCGGAGCGTGCAGCGGCCCTATTTCCTCGCCGGCGGGCTCGACCCCGACAACATCGCGGACGCCATCGCCGCGCTGCACCCCTACGGCGTGGACGTGAGCTCCGGCATCGAGACGGACGGCGTCAAGGACGAAAGCAAAATGGCGGCGTTCGTTGCCGCCGCGCGCAAGGAGGGCTGAGAAATGTCGAATCCGAACGGGCGCTTTGGCGTGCACGGCGGACAGTACGTCCCCGAAACGCTGATGAACGCCATCATCGAGCTTGAAGAGGCCTACAACTACTACAAGGCCAACCCTGACTTTCAGAACGAGCTGACGCAGCTTTTGAACGACTACGCGGGCCGCCCCTCGCGTCTTTACTACGCGGAGAAGATGACAAAGGACCTTGGCGGCGCAAAAATCTACTTAAAGCGCGAGGACCTGAACCACACCGGCGCGCACAAGATCAACAACGTGCTCGGTCAGGCGCTGCTCGCGAAAAAGATGGGCAAAACGCGTCTGATCGCCGAGACCGGCGCGGGCCAGCACGGCGTGGCGACCGCCACCGCCGCGGCGCTGATGGGCATGGAGTGTGTCGTTTTCATGGGCAAGGAGGACACCATCCGCCAAGCGCTGAATGTCTACCGCATGCGCCTTCTCGGCGCGACGGTCGTGCCCGTCAACTCTGGTACCGCCACGCTCAAGGACGCCGTGTCCGAAGCCATGCGCGAGTGGACGACGCGCATCAGCGACACGCACTACTGTCTCGGCTCTGTCATGGGGCCACACCCCTTCCCCACCATCGTACGCGATTTCCAGTCCGTCATCTCAAGCGAGATCAAGCAGCAGATGCTCGAAAAGGAAGGACGTCTGCCCGATGCCGTGGTCGCGTGCGTCGGCGGCGGCTCAAACGCCATCGGCAGCTTTTACCATTTCATCGACGATCCTGCTGTGCGCCTCATCGGTGTTGAGGCCGCGGGCCGCGGCATCGACACGCTTGAGACCGCCGCGACCATCTCGACCGGCAGGCTCGGCATATTCCACGGCATGAAGTCCTACTTCTGCCAGGACGAGTACGGTCAGATCGCGCCGGTGTATTCCATCTCCGCCGGTCTCGACTACCCCGGCGTCGGCCCTGAGCATGCGTACCTGCACGACATCGGCCGCGCAGAGTATGTTGCCATCACCGATGAGGAGGCCGTGCAGGCGTTCGAATACCTCGCCCGCACGGAGGGCATCATTCCCGCCATCGAATCGGCCCACGCCGTCGCCTACGCGCGAAAGCTCGCACCCACGATGGGGAGCGATCAGCTTCTTGTCGTCACGATCTCCGGCCGCGGCGACAAGGACTGCGCCGCCATCGCCCGCTACAGAGGGGAGGATCTTCATGAGTGATCTTGCAAGAGCATTTGACCACGGCAAGGCGTTCATCGCCTTTCTGACCTGCGGCGACCCCGATCTTGAAACGACCGCGGCTGCCGTCCGCGCTGCCGCGCAAAACGGCGCTGACCTCATCGAGCTCGGTATCCCCTTCTCCGACCCCACGGCGGAGGGGCCCGTCATTCAGACCGCTAACCTGCGCGCCCTGCAAAGCGGCGTAACGACCGACAAGATTTTCGATCTCGTGCGCGAGCTGCGGCGCGGCGTGACGATCCCCATGGTTTTTATGACGTATGCGAATGTCGTCTTTTCCTACGGCACAGAGCGCTTTTTGTCCAACTGCCGCGACGCCGGCATCGACGGACTCATCCTGCCGGACGTGCCGTATGAGGAAAAGGAAGAATTTCTCCCCGCGTGCCGCAAGTACGGCGTCGACTTCGTCTCCCTCATCGCACCGACGTCGGAGAATCGCATTGCGATGATTGCGCGCGAGGCCGAGGGCTTCCTCTATATCGTCTCGTCGCTCGGTGTCACGGGCGAGCGCAGCGAGATCAAGACCGACCTCGCCTCCATCGTCTCCCTCGTGCGGGAAAACACAGATATTCCCTGCGCCATCGGCTTTGGCATCTCCACGCCCGAGCAGGCGAAGAAGATGGCCGACCTCTCCGACGGCGCGATCGTCGGCTCCGCCATCGTCAAGCTCCTTGCCCAGTACGGCAAGGACGCGCCCGAGCACATCGGTGCGTATGTAAAAGAAATGAAGGACGCGCTGCGGTGAAAACAGGAAAAAGGGGCCTCTGCTTTGATGCAGAGGGGCCTTTTTTTACATAAATACGCCTTATCGTCCCGTCATTCGATGGAGAACGTCTCTCCGAAGGCGAAAACGCTGCTCACCGTTTCCGGGTCAAGAATTTCATCCATCCGGAAGCAGTAGCGCCCGCGCTTATCGAGATAATTCGTTATAAGGAACAACCAGTCCGCCGCGCCGACCGTTTCGCCGTTTCGCAGCGTCACCTCGGGAGCGATGCTCTCCTTCCCGTCGTCGCTGTAGATGGGCTCAACCGTTTCTTTCAGATCATCCGTTCCCTGCTTGATCTCGCAGGTCAGCGAGAGCGGCGAGACATAGAGCGTCGTCAGAACAGCGTTCTTTCCCTCAATCTCGATCGGCTCATTCACCGTGCACAGGCGTCCCGGATCGGTCTCCGGCAGAGTGAATGTGCAGCTCCAGCGCCCGGGAACGACAAGTTCTTCCAAACAGTTATCCCGATACAGGCCATCGAGCGTCAACTTCACCTTCGCACCGATGAAGTTGAATTCTCCTTTCAGAGAATGGATCGTCATCAAAATCGTGGCATGGCGGCCCGTCTCATCCTCCGTGCTGCTTGGCAATACCTCCCAGCCAATGCCGTAGGTATTCATTTTCACTCCGTCCCTGGACGTTGCGGACACGCTCCGATCGAATGCGTAGTAGTCCTGATCCAGAACTGTCCCCTCCGGCGCGGTAAAGTCGATGAGGACCGCCGCACAATAGCGGTCGGCGATGACCTGCTCGATGCGCATCACCGCGCCGCTGTCCCGCTTCACAATGTTCATTGGGACCGCCGCTGTCGAGAGCAGCTCTTCCTGCTCCGCCGTTGCTCCAAAGTACTCCGCCAACCGCTGATCCAGTCCAAGCGCCGCTGCAGCTGCCGCCATGCAGCACAGGATCGCGATGACCGCCGCAAGCACCGCCGTCGTGCGCAGGCGGCCTCTTCTTTTTGTCTTGTGCGTCATGTTCATTACCTCCGAAAGTGTGTCTTCGGAGGCGTGAAGCGCGGAGATCGTCTCCTGATATAGGTTTTCGTCAAACATCGTTGTTCGCCTCCTGAAGATTGGTTTTGAGCTGTTCCCGCCCGCGCCGCAATCGGGTGCGGACGGTCGCGTTGGGAATGCCAAGGAATTGGGAGATCTCCTCGCAGGAGTAGCCCTCGTAATAATGCAGGAAGAGCGGCACACGGTATTTCTGCGGCAGCGCCATCACGGCATGAAAAAGCTCGCTGTGCTCCGGCGTTTTGAACGCAAGCTGCTCGGCATAGTCCTCGATCGGCTCCGTCCGCTTCCACGGAGAGAGGAACGCCCGCTTGCACTCGTTGACTGTAACGCGGATGAGCCAGTACCTAACGTGGTCCTCGCTCTCAAACGGTTTGTCCGTGCGGTAGAGCTTGAGCAGCACCTCCTGCGTGATGTCGTCCGATTCCGAGCGGCTTTTGGTGTAGTGGAGCGCCAGACGGAACACCGTGTCCATATACTTTTTTGCAAGATACGCAAACTGTTCTTCTGTCAACATAGGATTCTCCTTGAAAGGCCTTTCACTTACTATATCATTCAGGCTGCGGAAATGTTTCACATTTGAAAAGATTTTTTGAAACGGCCCTGCATTCTGACGCAAGCGAAACAAGAGGGAAATTTTGTTAGGAAGGCTGTTCGTAAAGTGCAAAAAATAACACTGCTTTCTGATCTCTAAAAAATCCAGTTCTCTACCACCCCAAGGAATCTAATGTAAAAGAAAAAAACTCAAGGGAAAACCCCTTGAGTTTCAACACTTTGGTGCGCGAGGCGGGACTTGAACCCGCACGTCCGTAATGAACACTAGAACCTGAATCTAGCGAGTCTGCCAATTCCACCACTCGCGCATATTTGATTTTTAAAAAGATGGTGCGGATGGCGGGACTTGAACCCGCACGTCCATACGAACACTAGCACCTCAAGCTAGCCTGTCTGCCAATTCCAGCACACCCGCATGTTCATCTTTCAAACGGCTGTCTCTCAACGACCGCTTGGCTATTATAAGCCCAAAATAGGCCAAATGTCAACCTTTTTTTGAGAGAAATAATAAAAAATTTTGCTGTAAGAGAAATGGTGGAAAAGCTCAGATTTTCCAAACTTTTCCGGCATCTTTTTCGTGTTAAAGCTGCGCGAGCGTCTCCCCCACCGCGCCCGTGATGACAAGGTCGGCACCAAGTCCGCGGTCGAGCGGCGTCTTGTTGATGACAACGAGCTTGTGTCCGCGATAGTAGCACACGAGGCCCGCCGCCGGATAGACCGCGAGCGATGTGCCCGCGATGATGAGCACGTCGGCCTCCTGAATGTACTCCACCGCGCGATAGAGCGTCTTTTCGTCCAGGCCCTCTTCGTAGAGCACCACGTCGGGCTTGATGCGCCCGCCGCAGGTGCAGCGCGGCACGCCCTTCGAATGCTTGATGTAGGACACGTCGTAGAACTTGCCGCACTTCTCGCAGTAGTTGCGCAAGGTGCTTCCGTGCAGCTCGAGGACATTCTTGCTGCCCGCCGCCTGATGCAGCCCGTCGATATTCTGCGTGATGACGGCCTTGAGCTTCCCTTCCTTTTCCCACTCGGCGAGCTTTAAGTGCGCGGCGTTGGGCTTTGCGCCTTCGCAGAGGAGCTTCGCGCGGTAAAAGGCGAAAAACTTCTCGGGATAGCGCTCATAATACGTGTGACTCAGGATCGTCTCCGGCGGGTCGTCCCACTGCTGATGATACAGGCCATCCACGCTGCGAAAATCCGGGATACCGCTCTCGGTCGAAACACCTGCCCCGCCGAAAAACACGATGTTGTCCGTTCCGTCGATGAGTTCTTTTAATTTCTTGACTTCGTCCGTCATAGCTTCTCCTTTGCGCGCGTGCGCTTATCTCACATAGCTCTTGTCGATCTGCACGATGGCAAAATAGCGCGGATCAAGCTCGTGTACCGCCCGCTTGATCTTCTCCTCCGCTTCCCTGTCGCTCAGCGCGCAGCCATACGGCACCACGGCATCGAAGATGACGTTCGTGTGCGTCGGCCCCGTGACCATGCGAAAGTCGTGGATGGAGATATTCTCGTCGATGCCGCGCACGAGCGAGGCGATCTTCTGATGCGCGGCATTGATGGTCTCGTCGTCCGTCACGATGGGGTCCATGTGGATGACCGCCTCGCAGCCGAGCCTGTCATGCAGTTTCTTTTCCACGTTGTCGATCTCGTCGTGCAGAGCGAGGATATCGCCGTGCGCGGGGACCTCAGCATGCAGCGAGATCATCACGCGTCCGGGGCCGTAGTCGTGCACCACAAGGTCGTGGATGCCGCAGACAACCTGACTTTCCATCACGATGTCGCGGATCTTCTGCACGAACTCCTCCGATGGCGGCTGGCCGAGCAGCGGCGAGAGGGTGTCCCTTGCCGCCTGCACGCCCGCCCACAGGATGAGCAGCGACACGACCAAGCCGCACCAGCCGTCGATCTGCCAATGCAGGAAATAGCCCGCGAGTGTCGCAAGCAGCACCGCCGCGGTCGCCGCGCAGTCGGACAGGCTGTCCGCCGCGGTCGCCTGCATGGCGGCGGCGCTGATCTTCTTCCCCACGCCGCGGTTGTAGCAGTACATGTAGAACTTGGCGCAGATGGAGACAAGCAGGATCGCCACCGTCAGCACGCTGCACTCCACAGCCTCGGGATGCAGGATCGCGCCCACGGCGTCGCGCAGCAGTTCAAAGCCCATCAGCAAAATGACGATCGAGACGATGAGGCCCGAGATATACTCCAGCCGCCCGTGGCCGAACGGATGCTCGGGGTCGGGCTTCTGCCCGGCCAAACGAAAGCCCAGCAGCGTCACGATGGACGCGCCCGCGTCGGACAGGTTGTTAAAGGCGTCCGCCGTGACGGCGACAGAGCCCGCAAGCGTCCCCGCAAACAGCTTGAGCGCGAAGAGCAGCAAATTGATGACAATGCCCACCGCTCCGCAAAGCACACCGTAAGCGCGCCGCACTGCGGCATCAGACGTGTTCTGATAGTCTTTGATGAACCGACTCGCAAGAAAACCGATCATAGTCTTCCCTCACTCGCTTTTGATCTGTAATTTCATGCGGCAGCAGAGGCGGTCAAGGTCCTCATCCGTTGCCGCAGGGATGCGCAGCTTCGCGCCGCAGCTTTTGCACACAAGGTCGACGTAGGTGCTGTGGATCTCCATGCCGTAGCTTTTGCTGCCGCAGGAGCAGGTGATGCCATCCTTGCGCGCGGCGATCTCCTTGAGCTCGGAGAGGATCTCGTACATGATGACGCTGTCGGCAAAGGCGGCGGGGTCGTCGCCCTGCTCGCGCTCCTTGGCCGCCGCGAGCGAGAGCTGCTCCATCTCGTGCTCGACGGCGTAGTCCTCGCCGATAAAGCAGCAGAGCATTTTCGTATCGGGGCAGGCAAGGCCGATGCCGCGCCCGTGCAGGAGCTTGTCGGCGCTGCACTCCGCCAGATGCTCCTCACCGCACACGCCGCACGGCACACTCAGGCGGAATTTATTTTCCTCCGCCTCGATGGTCAGGCTTGACTCGCCGCATTCACAGCTCACGACCGCACCCGAGGCGCTCAGGGCAAACACGCTTCTCTGCTGGATGACGCGCTTGTGGCACGCGGGGCAAAGATAGCCGATGGTACGCATTTCTTCTTTCATTTCATTTCCTCCCGGAAAGTAAAAAATCATATGGTAATTTGAATATTATACTGCGTCCGTGCGCAAAAAGAAAGGGAGAAACACGCTGTTTCTCCCTTTTCTTTTTGGTTTTCGCGCTTTACGGCTTGACCGCGATGGCCTCGATCTCGACCAGCGCGCCCTTGGGCAGGGCGGCCGCCTGCATCGCACAGCGCGCGGGGCACTCGCCGGAGAAATACTTGCCGTACACCTCGTTGACAACGCCGAAATCGCCGATATCGATCATAAACACGGTCGTCTTGACAACGTCCTCAGCCTTGCAGCCAGCCGCCTCGAGCACCGCGAGCAGATTCTTGATGCTCTGCTCCGCCTGCTCGGACGTGCCGCCGGGAACAAATGCGCCGGTCGCCGGGTCCAGCGGAAGCTGGCCGGAGACAAATACAAAACCGTTTGCTTCGATCGCCTGGGAGTAGGGGCCGACGGCGCCGGGGGCAGTGGTCGTAGAAATCACATGCTTCACGGAAAAATCCTCCTATATCAATGTATTTTTATCATAACATCTTGTGCAATATGCGTCAAGTACTCATATTCTTGGAAAAACGGCAGAAACTAATGCCACTTTTGAACGATTCCCCTAAATCCATCGGAAAGGAAGAGCGTGATGGAGCAAAAAACCGTCGGCGCGCAGACGCGCCGCCTGCGCACATGTCCCTCCGTCCTCTCGTTCGCCGCCGTCGGCGGGCGGTTCGAGGGCGAAGGCCCGCTGCGCGAATACTTTGACGAATTGAGCGAGGATCACTTCTTCGGCGAGAAGACCTGGGAAAAGGGTGAGAGTACCATGCAGCGCCACGCGCTCTCCCGCGCGCTGGAAAAGGTGGGGCTCAAGGTGAGTGACCTTGACCTCATCTTCGCGGGTGATCTTTTGAACCAGTGCGTCGGCTCGTCGTTCGCTCTGCGAGAGAGCCGCATCCCATTCTATGGACTCTACGGTGCGTGCTCCACGATGGGCGAGAGCCTGTCGCTCGCCGCATTGATGCTCGATGGCGGGTATGCCTCTTGCGCCGCGGCGCTGACCTCCTCGCACTTCTGCACCGCCGAGCGGCAGTACCGCATGCCGGTGCCCTACGGCTCGCAGCGCACGCCGACCGCGCAGTGGACGGCCACAGGCAGCGGTTGCTGCCTCCTCGCGTGCGAGGGCGAGGGGCCCTATATCACACACGTGACAACCGGGAAAATCGTCGACAAGGGCGTCACCGACGCAAACAACATGGGCGCGGCGATGGCCCCCGCCGCCTATGACACGCTGTGCGCGCTCTTTCGCGACACGAGGACAAAACCCGAAGACTATGACCTCATCGTGACGGGCGACCTCGGCAGACTCGGGCATCAGATCGTCTCGGACTTTTTCGCGCGCGATGGGCTCCCTCTCGGTGAGCGCTACACCGACTGCGGGCTTCTGCTCTACGACATCGAATCGCAGGACATGCACTGCGGCGGCAGCGGCTGCGGCTGCTCGGCAAGCGTTTTGTGCGGGTATCTGCTGCGCGGGATGCGCGAGGGCAAATGGAACCACATCATCTTCGCGCCGACGGGCGCGCTGCTCTCCCCCACGACGACATTTCAGGGCGAGAGCATCCCCGGCATCTGCCACGCGGTCGTATTCTCGAATCACAAGGAGGGATAAGCGGTGAATTATCTGAACGCCTTTCTCTGCGGCGGCATCCTCTGCGCCATCGGACAGATTCTCATCGACAAAACGCCCCTCACACCCGCGCGTATCCTGACGGGTTATGTCGTCTGCGGCGTTTTGCTGACGGCCATCGGCGTCTACGAGCCCATTGTCAAATGGGGCGGCGCGGGCGCGACCGTGCCGCTGCTCGGCTTTGGCTACTCGCTCGCCAAGGGCGTCGAAAAAGCCGTTCAAGAGCAGGGGTGGCTCGGCGTGATGACCGGCGGCCTCAGCGCCACGGCGGGCGGCATCGCCGCAGCGGTCGTCTTTGCTGTGCTGATGGCGCTCATTTTTAAGCCCGGCGACAAGCGGTAATAATAAAAAACGAGGAGAGGGTTTTCACCCTCTCCCCTTTTATGGAAAATCGCTTTTTACGATGCGCGCAGGCCGGGCTCTTCGATCTGCTCAAGCGTCATCACTCTGGTGTGGCAGATCGGCTTCCACTCGACCTTCGTAAAGAGCGACGCAATGCAGATCGGCACGTAGGTGAGCATGAAGAGCGGGAACGTGAAGGCGTAGAGCACCTTTTTCCACGCCGCGCAGCGGATATTCTTCCACTCCGTCACGGTCGTGATCGCGCCGAGCACAAAGAGCGTTAAGTACAGGCTCATCAGCGTTTGCAGCACGGAGACCGCCAGCACCGCCATCGAACCGCCTGACGTCGCATTCGCGATCGCCGCGCCGATGTTCACGACCACGCTCAAACCCGTGAGCACCGCCGCGGGCATGATGTTCATCGTCATGTCATAGCAGGAAAAGCTGCCGCGCGCAATGCCGGAGAAGAGCTCGGAGGCGTACTTGCGGAACACCTGCAGGTAGCCCTTCGACCAGCGCATGCGCTGGCGCCAGGACTGGGCAAAGCTCGTGGGCTGCTCGTCATAGAGCACCGCGCCCGCCGCGTAGCCGACCTTTTCCCCGCGCACGACGTTGTCAATGGTAAACTCGATGTCCTCGGTCAGCAGGAAGAAGTTCCAGCCGCCGCACGCTTCCAGCACACCGTCGGAAAACAGAAAGCCTGTGCCGGACACGGCGCAGCTGCCTCCAAGGCGCATGCGCGCGTTATTGAGATACTGCGCCTCGCGCAGGAACCACAACGCATAGCCCGCGGAGATCCAGTTGTCGCCGTAGTTTTTGGAGTTGCGGTAGCACGTCACGATCTCATAGCCGCTGGAGTAGACCTTCTCGATCTCGGAGATGAAGTTCGGGTCGAGGATATTGTCGGCGTCCAGCACGAGATAGGCGTCGTAGTGCTTGCGGCCCGGGCGCTTGATGCGCTTGAGCATTTCATTGAGCACATAGCCCTTGCCGACATGCACCGTATCGTGGCGCTCAAAGACGATCGCGCCGCGCTCGCGCGCCACACGGGCCGTGTCATCCGTGCAGTTGTCCGCGCCGACGTAGATGTCCACATGGTCCATCGGATAGTTCTTCTGCGCGTGGATGCTGTCGAGCAGCTGGCCGATGACGTTTTCCTCGTTGCGCGCGGCGATGAGGACGGCAATGCGGTGGTTTTCATTGCGGCAGGTGAATTTTTTCCGCTTCAGCAGCGCCACCGCCACATAGAAGAATTGATAGGAATAGCATACGAAAAATAGCGCCATGATGACGGCGTTGATCGTGATGACAGTCTGCATAATATGTTCCTCCATTGCCGGAAGCTCCGGCCCATTTTGGTTTCTTTCCCGCCTGTGGGAAAAGTTATATCATGCAAACCTTGTGATTCCACTGTTAAAATTCTTAACAAATTCCGAACATCCACGGTAGAAATTATTAAGCCCTGAAATGAGTAACAGGCAGCGCCGCTGGCGCTGCCTGTTCACTCTTTTATAATGTAATCGCGCCCGGTTTGACATCGAAATCGTGGTTGGCGATGCACGCAACGCAGTTCCGCTCCCGACTCTGTGTCCTGATCCACGCGAGCGACTTTTTCTGCGCCGCGCGGTCGTCGGCGATGCCGGAGAGCAGCATCTGCTCCCACGATTTTTTCGCGTAGCCGCCGTCGGCGCAACCTCCCGTCCTCCCCCGTGATCCTGAGCGCGCACAGGCCCTTGGAATGGCCCGGAATGTTGACCATCACGAGCATCCCGTCGCCGAACACATCGTAAGACCGGCCTGCGGAGCCCATAAGGCCATTCCAGTCGAAGGTCTGCATCTTCGTGCCGCGCCACCAGTCCGCATTGTAGCGGATGCGGTTGACGGGTGAGCCGTTCTCCGCGAAGCGCAGTTCGTCCTTCGAAACGAGAATTTTCTTCGCGTCCGCGACCAGCTTGAGGCCGTTCGCGTGGTCGCAGTCAAGATGTGAGAGCAGCACCGTGTCCAAATCGACAGGCTCGACGCCCCGCGCCGCGAGCTGCTCGTCGATGGCCGCACCGCTTTCGACAACAACCTGATTCGTAAAATACAGCGGCAGCGAGCCGAGCGAGCGGATCTGCGCCCTGCGCTCAAAGACGCCGTGCGGGCTCATATCGCGTGCCAGCCGCAGTCGAACAGAACGTTCCCGTGCGCGCACTCGATGAGATAGGCCGAAACCGGCCAGAGCCGTTTCGACTTTCTATCCAGCACGCCAGACGCCTTGAGCGCGCTGTAATGCTCGCCGCCGAACGGCAGCTCCGGCGCGACGCACACCTTGCCGATGAGGAAAATTTGAATCTTGATCTCGCTCATCGTCTGCCTCCCGTCTTGAAATGCCATCAAATCCCGCTTTTTTCGATCTCTGCCAAAAGGCACTTGCAGCCCTCTGAGACATCCCGCCACGTCGCTTCAAAATCGCCTGTATACCACGGGTCAGCGACATCGCCCGGGCGGTCGGTGTAGTCAAGCAGCCGGTGCATCTTCCCCGCCGGATCACCGCCGCAGATGCGCTGCATGTTTTTGAGGTTCGTGCCCTCCATGCCGATGAGCAGATCGTACTCCTCGTAGTCCTGCGCCGTGAGCTGGCGCGCAGCGTGTCCCTCGCAGGAAATGCCGTGCTCGGCGAGCTTGCGCCGCGCGGGCGGATAGACGGGATTGCCGATCTCATCGCGGCACGTCGCCGCGGAGTCGATCTGAAATTCGTCGGCAAGTCCTGCCTTTTCGACCAGGTCCTTCATCACAAATTCCGCCATCGGGCTGCGGCAGATATTGCCCAAGCAGATAAATAAGATTTTCGTCATAGTCTTTCTCCGTAAGTTTTGATAACCGTAGTGTAACAGAAAAATAGAAAATCATCGAGAAGAAATGCTGTCTTTTCGTTCAGAACTTGTTTGTAAATTCGATACTGCCTTTCCAGTCCATAGAAGGCGTGCTAGGATTTTATGGGAGCGCAGAACACGCTAAAGAAGTACGGAGGTGTCACATGACTGCAGATCAAGGACAATATGAGAAATTTATGGCAAAACTTTCTAAATCAGGATTGGAACTCCAAAAGGACTTTAGCCGCCTCTCGCCGGAAAATCAAAAGCGTTTTATGCAAGAGGTCAACCAAAGGCTAAAGTGTTTTGGACATGCAGTAACCATTACCGATATTCTACAGAGTCTATTTCGTGGGACGAGCTGCTATCTTCTGCCCAGGATAAAATTATAAACAATAGTGTCAACTGTAGAACAAAATCGGTGAAGTAAACTACTATGTCGCCCACAATATAGCCCACGGAAGGAACTATTCCAAATCGAAGCAAAAACGTTTTTACCAAAAACAAGAAAAACCTTGAAACCGTTATGGCTTCAAGGTTTTTACTTGGCGCGGAAGAGAGGATTTGAACCTCCGCGGCGCTTTTTACACGCCCTACTCCCTTAGCAGGGGAGCCCCTTCGGCCTCTTGGGTACTTCCGCAGGTCGATGGAAAAATTCAGTTGGCGGAGAGAGTGGGATTCGAACCCACGGATGCTTTCACATCGCCGGTTTTCAAGACCGGTGCCTTCAACCGCTCGGCCATCTCTCCGGATAATGAGTTCACGTCTAACTCTCAAACGCAAGAATAATATTACCATATTGAAGTACTGTTTGTCAACATAAAATACGAGAATTTTCATAGAATATCCTGTTGAATAAACTCAGAAATTCTTGATTTGGATATCCGATCTGTTTGTGACGTACTTCCAACCGCCCCACTGAATTCAATTCACTGGATCGTAACGAAATATGAGCCAATATATCTTATCCAACCAAAAAGGATAGCCTGCACTATATCCCTTCCTCCAAAACAATAAAAAAAGAAGCCACTCTCTTGAGTGGCTTCTCTCCATGTTGGCGCTACCTAT